>Ga0209367_1007493_pt1 | contig 15041 bp, 14 predicted proteins | sample WorMetLIZISLAND2_FD_187412 | JGI IMG/M metagenome (GOLD analysis project Ga0209367, IMG submission 187412) | Marine gutless worms symbiont microbial communities from Max Planck institute for Marine Microbiology, Germany - Olavius geniculatus... ... | reverse complement strand
ATGTGCCTTATGCAGCAGGGACCCAAGAAAAAGACTGCTTGAAAAATTAGCAAATAATGGATGGCTCAGACTATAATGTCTGTAACCATTTAGTAGCGATGTCACGTGAGTCACGGTGGAATGGCTGTTGTGCATCTATAATCCAAAGGTTCAATAGACTGAAGGTGTATACTGAAATGTGCTTTTTCATTAATTTTTGTTGTGAGGAAATGTGAATCAACATCTTCAGAAGTGTACGAGAAAGAACATTGAAACTTTCAGACTGTCAAACCTTGAGATGGAATCAGTGAAGGAATAGTACAGCAGAGTTAGAAGATTTGATGAGGACACAAAGTTTAACGTAATTTTTTTTCGCTGCAGGTGAAGCCGTGAACGTGAGCTCTGGACTCGGATACAATGGCATAGATGAGAAAGGCAAAGCTCGGTGGAACCTTGTAGATAATGCTGACATACTGCAGATAGAGGTAACCAGTACTTGTTTGTCTTGGCTGCACGAGTTTGTGTTACTTGTGAAGTGATTGTACAGTTAACGTAATAGTTGGCTTAGCATCTATGCATGCCTTAGCCTTGACATCGGTATTCTAGACCTTAGGCCAAATTTCAGCAAGATCTGTTGAGAGATTTTGAAAGAAAGGGCATTTCTGATATCCAAAATGGGTATCCAGCTGCGTATTTCCATTCGTTGGATGGCGTCACTAGTCACTTAATGGGTGCATTGCAGCATCAACAAAGCGATTAGTCTGTAGGCTAATGCAGTTTTGTTTGAACTGCGTGGCATTGCTATCTGGGAGGGGGATTTTTTTTCAAATTTGACCAGTGTCGGACAGTGTCACATTAGGCTCTGCCCTAAATTTTTTCTAGAGTTCTCTTATATTCTACTTTTGCTCTGTGTGTTTGCGTAGTTAAGTACGAGTGTGAAGCAGATGCTGGATCATTGGAACATGTCAACGATGGTCTGGCTGCGCTACGTGGTCTATGAGCGCTGGCGTACTGTGGCCGGGGTGTTCTTCTTTAGCGCGTTCTGGCACGGCTTCTATGCCGGCTACTATCTCACGTTCCTTGGTGCTGCACTCTTCCTAGAGACTTCACGACTGGTCAGTAGTCTGCTGATTTTGTGGCATTTTCTAGCATTTTTTAACATGTGGCAGCCCCCTGTCCTCCAATAAACAGCATTATGAGATTGATGTCTGTCTGGAGAGTAACAGGGAAAATTATTAGAACTACCATTACTCTTATATATGCATGATTACGATGGAGAGTTCTTACAATGTTAGGTTTAGGTTTAGGTTGTTTCTGTGTTTTATGTTTCATATTAGAGTTTTCTGTAAAGCTTAAACTTACCGTTCCATTACAGTGTGTTTGTGTGCATTCTGCCTGGAAAGGTTGTCCCCGAAATGACCTATACTGTGTCAGGTGGGATGTTTAACCCCACACATGCACTCACTTGATGGAGGTGTGAGATTGCAATTGCTTTCAGTTATACGTATATCCTATCTTTTGCTTCTGTGCAAGCTGCTGTCTTATGGTGCCACAGTCTTCCTTGGTTATTTCCTCATTCACTGCTCTGATGCGTTGCGTTGGGCTTATAAAATTTATCATTTCAGTACTACCTAGCAAGTAGTGACAGTCATTCAGAAATTGCAGAGGGACCACTGGGTGATCTAGGTTTAGGTGGAAATTGGCTGTTAAAATCCAAGTCGCACGAAAAACCGATATTGGCTAAATATGTGTAGAATATAATACTAATCAACAGTACGCTGATCATTTGAAATGAAAACATCGCTTTACATCAATTTTAATAAAGATAGTGTTGTGTGAACAGAATTGTGACGTCATGAACAACGCTTTGTTTATAGTGTGTATTTCAGCGTGCGAGGTGGGTAAACGCCATGAGCTGGCTGTAGTGTCGATGCAGCACGTGCTCAGAGAGGGTAGCTCGCTTACATTCCGGAAGCAAAAGTAGGAATCAGTCGGCAATTGGTGCAACGGAAAGGGCATATATTCGGCCTACTTTCGGTGTGACAGCAACTTCTCGAAATGCAAGCGAAGTCTTTTTGCTCAGTACCACGCTCCATCGACGCTGCCAGCGTTCAAATTTTGTTGGATGCTACATTGATGCTAATAGTTGTTTGTGACGTCACAGTTGTCTCTCATTTTTCCACTTTAAACTTTATTTTTACTGTATAGAGATAACACTGGCAACAGGAAGATTAATAAATGCCGACGAATTAGCATTTGATTAAGCCAATTAGCGCTTAGCGCTTTATAACAGTTATGTAAACTGATGCAACTTGGACTTTAAAACAGCATATGTGCATGCTATTCATTAGTATGACAGTTTTTCACTAATAACATGTTTTAACAGTTTCAATGCATTGCGTTATTATTACTCCAGGGTGATACGTTGTCCGCGACCTGGAAAGCCCCAAAGATTTGACAGTTAGGAATTGACCAAGAGTCAGGTATTATTCAGGGAAAATTTTGTCAGGGAAAACAGTTTGTTGTTGACTTCATGCTTGGGTAACGCCATTGTTTATTAGCATAGTAATATGGAACCCTGCAGAAAAATGCACTAGAAAAATGCAATGCTTTGTTTTCAACAGAGGTTTAGAATCTTTGATAGTTTTCGGTTTCAGTAACATTCTAGGTTTTTCTACACCAAACTGTACGTTGCCATGTGAGATGTGCAGTTACGGAAGTGGTTACGGCCTCGGTTCCAGGCGACGTCTCGCCATGCAAAACTCTACGACGTGATAACGTTCTGTGCGACTCACGTCTGTATGCCATACATCGGCTTTCCATTTATGCTTCTCGAGTTTATTCCGTGTTTAAACGTCTACAGGTCAGTCACTGATTTACTGTTAATTAATTTATTTGTGCATTTTTATCTTTTTACTGCTAATTAATTTATTTGTGCGTTTTTATTTGTTAATTTTTCTTTTAGATCTATGATGCATTAAGAGTATTGTATTCAGTGTAAGGTGCATGGATTTCTTGCTGACTGTTGTGCAGATTGTGGAATGGATATGGTATTTTGATGAATAGGTTATCATTAACCTGTGAGTGTAAGTGGGTGATGACTGACGAACTGCCCCAGCTTCAGCTCGATTTGCATGTGATAACTGAAAAAGTGGGTGGATATTTTTCGACTGTGACTGATGATGGCAGTTTTCTTTTGCGATGTATTTGCATTCACATGCTATGATGTAAATAATTTATATGATCAAATTTACTCTAACAGCTTATAAAACAATTCAATATAATTGTTATAATATCAGTATCAAACATAATGTTAAAGCTACAGCCCTATAAATAACATACGCATTTGCTTGCTATATTACGTGTCTTAGCCATCGCAATTCTGTCCGTCGGTCCGTCTGTCACACGGGTGGATTAGTCAAAAATGGTGCAAGCTAGGATCACCAAATCTTCACCATTAGCTTCCTGGAAGACTCTAGTTTCAGGAACAGCAAAGCTTTTCGATAAATTTGAAGGGGGTCACTCTGAACGATGGCACTAAATGAGAGGGGGTAGGAAAAATTTGCGATTTTTAGCCAATAAGTTGCTATATCTCAATAACAGTGCGAGATAGGGCCTAGGTTACTGTTAATCACTAATAGGAAGTCGTACACTGGCTCTCGATTGCCATTGAGTTCAATGACCTTGGATGATCTTGAACGCCAAAATAGGGGTTTTTATGGATTTTTTGGCAATTTTGGGCTGTGAAACACATTTTAACAGCAAATTGTGCCAAAACCAGTTGAGATAGACACAGACAAGCTGCGTATGAAATTTTCAGCATTGAACCTAGATTTCGACGGTCCAAGTCTCTATTTTCTGTTTAGTCTTTCATGAAAACGGTTGCAGATAGGCATGGGCATGCTGCTTATCAAACAAGCACTAGTGACGAGCTTTTCAGTCGTATCAACATCGATGACTTTGAAAGATCTTACACTTTCGAAATAAGGGGTTTTTTTTTATTGATTTTTGTGATCTTCAGCTGCAGCGCACACTCCAAGAATGAACTGCGACGAAATGGCTGGAGGTAGACTGACTGTTTGCGAACAGAAACTGCTATATGCTTCCATACGTCTTGTGAGCATTAGCTCAAATTTTTTGTTTATAGCTAGAACGTTTTTGCTAGGGTGTTTTGCCTTGCTGCTTTTACAGCTTGTGTAGCATTGTGTTAATGTGTATATTGTAGGAGCTTGTACTTCTGGCAACACATAGTTGCCGTTATGCTACTGGTGGTCATGACTGTGCTATCAGCGAAACGCAAGTCATGAATGATGTTCCAGTTTATGTCATCACTCCCCAGTCAGCAGCACATTACATCATGCTGCTAGTAGCAAGGCCGAAGTCATGAATGCTGTTCAGCCTTTTGTCGTCCCCCCCCCTGTCGACAGCACATTGTGGCCACCATCATGCTACTCATTGCAAGTCGTGAATGGTGTTTTATCTTGTGTCATCACCTCCCCTCTCCGTGGTCAGCAACAGATTGTGGGCCATCATTGTGCTAGGGCTTGAGTCAGATTCTGTCCTGTGATGGATTTTCCCATCACTTCTCTTACATGGAGTATTTTGGTTATTACTGATTGCAGCCAAGTGTTGACCCATGATGGCAGTCATTAGTGTTTTGTTTAAGGGCCCAGAATCATTTGAACACGTAGTCTGGGGACTCTTTCCCTCTGTTGGGGCTCCTCATAATGTGTTATTGGTGACAGAAAGACAAAAAAATTGTGAGTGATGAAACACAAAATTCCAGTTTTAATCATTTCTGCAAGAAGCCATGGTTCCAGAATGCTGGCTGAAAAGGGGCCCTAAATGTGCACCCAGCACATTTTTGCCCACTTTAACCCTGGTTCTGACTTATTATGATGGTTTTGCTCTGGTTGTTTTGGAAATGTAATATTTGCTGGGTCTCTTGCAAATACTGTGCACTCTGTAAGCAGGCTTATTTAGTTACTTATACGTTTGTATATTTTTTGCGACATCGTTATTAATTTTTGGTTTACTTCCGTGTGCCAACAGCTGTTCCTACGTTTGCATGATGTTATCTTGTCGTTGGCTTTTATTAGCTAGTAAACACCGCAAGTGTCCACGATCGCATGTTTGCATTTAGCCATTCGATCCAGCAGTAGTCCAAGTATTTTGTGCAATTTTACGTCTGAAGTGGTTATTTAGTGAAGAACGTTAGTGACCATGTAATTGTTTTAATGCAGTATTTGCTGTAGTATTTTGCAGTTTTATCATTTTACTTCATTCTTGCTGTTTTCTGTTGCATTTTTGTTATTTTGAGTTTTAGTTTGGTTTCCAGTATTACTTATTACTGCTGTTACTGCGTGCAAACTAGTGATTTGCAGCATTACCCGTTTTAGGAACCAGGTGCTTGATTGCAATTACCCGGACCCGGTTTCGACTTTCGCGTAACTGAGGAAAAATGACCTTTCAATGATGCCCAATTAACGAACACTTTTCGCAAAGCTAGTTTTATATAAAACGCCAGTAATGTGTTTACAGTACCAAATATGCATACGTCCATCAACGAAATGGCACGAAGCTAAATTTCCTTTGCAGTGTAGAACTTCGCCACAAGGGTCGTAAGAAGTGCAATTTTCCACTGATTTCATCAGTATTCAGTGCAAAACTGGTATCAGTTACCCGGAATTGGAACCAGGTAATGAATTTTGGAACCGGGACCTGGTTCTTGCTACAAATCACTAGCGCAGAGTAATCTATCAGCTTTTGCTGAGTATTGTTCTGTATGTTTTTTAACAGTATGCATCGCTGTTATCAAATTTAATACCAAATACTTCAGTGAAATCAAAACTCGGCAATGTTTGTTCACTCGGAAACACGATTGCAGAATTATAATCTGTAATGTGATCATTAGTTTTCCCAGTTGCCAAAGAAAGGTCTTCAACAAAATGTCTTCCATTGGTTTTAATGCTTCGTTTGAATCGTTTGTTTGTATCTTTGTTCATCTAGCTGACGTGGCGTTTATACAAGTTTATTTATTGCATATTCTTGTGATAATTGCTGTGCGCAAATTTATGACATCTCTTGGATATTAGTCATTGATTAATATTAGTCATATTTATTACAGTATGCATGAAGTGCATGAAAATTAGTCTCATTTGTATGTTTTCCTGTTTACAGGATTTGTTGGGCGAGTGATTTTTAGTGGTGGTAGATAGGCACTTACTGCAGCTTATACACCGTGTCTTAAAATTAGTGACACCCCTAGCTTCAATCACAATCACGCTTAATTCATTTTTTCGTTGATAGATTTTAATGAAATATTGTACACTGCACTATCGTAGCGTTACTTACCATCACACTTACTGTGACATCTGCAGTTCTCTGCACCTTACCGTGTGTATTCATTGTAATGCCATTAAAACGTCAGAGTTTGTTTACGTTTGGGTTACGTTTAATACGTTGTTATTGACAGGGCGATCAAGCTGTGGCATACTCACCTAAGACTAAAAGCTTGCATCGAGGCCAAAGGTGGCCAGTTTTAGCACAAACTTTAACGACTAGTTCAGAATGATCGTTTTCACAAGTGTTTTACATTTTGTAAAAATTTGCCCAGTATTAACGATTTTACACCAACTTATCTGTAGAAGTGTCGCTAATTTTGGGACACGGTGTATATGTATACCGGCCAGTGAATGAAGCTTGTGGCCTGTGCTCCCATGAAATAGACTAAATTTCCGCTGTTTTAGATTTACTAGCATTAGTTATTTTGCTGTGGTGTCCCCACTGTTCTTATACAGGTTGTCATGGATTGATTTTTTATCTCTATACTGCTGTCATCAATTCTTATTTTATAGTGATATGCTGTGAAAATGGTATAGTTTAGATGTTTGATATAGTATTATTTTGCATTGTCGCTTCAAATACCTGTTTCCTGATCTGTGTGTATTGGGCAGTTAGTTCTGCTTTCTTGTGGTTTTTCGCCTTAGTTTGGGTTGTTTATCCAGTTGCAAACTGCATATATTAACTGATAGTTTCTGTCCTAAATAGCTTCGATTTACATTTTCTGTGGAATAAATCTGACCCGACGATGCAGTTTATTTTTACAACATTCCGCGAAAATGGTCTGACAATCGAAAGGGATCTGCGGACCATGATTTTGTTGCGTTGCCAGTCAACTTACGATCAGTATTATGCGAATAGAATATTACTAGCAAACGATCTGTGTGCCAAATATTCTTTTCTGCTGCATATGTTTGTGCATAAGTGTGTTCATATCGATGTATATGTTTCCGCAACCATGTAGTTGTCGGTAGTGCGTCGGAAGATTTGCAGTGTCTAATGATCGTTGGCGACTTTGCTGTCTATAATTTGTACGATGTTTTGCCAATTTTTACAGGGTGAAACTGAAAAAATGAAGCTTTTGTCAAAGAGCCATGCTGTAGTAACACAAAATATATAACAGAGGCGATCGACACCTGTGGTTGTTATTATGCGCTTCTTTGAGATATTTCGGGGAAGTTTCCAGTCTATGTCGTTGCACCCTGTATATATGCAGTGAGTATATATGTAATATGTTGTACAAATTGTTTGTCATTTAATGACAGATTTGTGGTCATTGTATCATCTCCAGTTGAGTCTTTAGAGTTGTGCGAAGTGCCTAATTTATACTCTTGTTAAGCAAGGTAATTTCTCGCTAAAACATTCGTATTTGTAGAAAAAAATTTGGGTGCTAGTTTAGCTACGAATATTGCAAGTCTGTGCATCTCTGGGATGCACGAATTTGCCAACAGTATTCTCGTTTTTACTAAGTACAGTCAGAAGTTATTTTGTGTCGTAATAAAAGCATGCGATGATTTTAAAATTGATGATGTTCACCGTTGTGAGTATGACAGGTGTGAATAAAAGTATCATTGTTGCATTATTTTTTCTAGATATTCATTTGTTATTTCAGTATTTGTATTTAGCCATTGATAAAAGTTTGAGTTACAAATTTTGTAATCCTGGAAATCGACACTGGAATTGCAATCAGTACCTCCGAGAGAAGCCGAGTAGGCTTATTTGTACTTGGTTTAGTAGTAAAATCACAAATCGGCACAGCACAGGAGATTGTGCGAGTTGTGTGTGTGTGTGATTCTCAATGCATCATTCAGCTTAGCTTCTGTGATTCTTCTAGTCTGCAAATGCTCAGACATTTACACCCTTTGAACCTTGGAGCAAATTTTCTGTTTTTTTCTGTCTCCACCCCTTTCCCTTTTTGTCTTTTTTCTTGCCTTTTCGGTACTTATTGCACTTACCCAAAGAGGGATGTTCAGACTGTTTTACATATCATAATTACCCATATAAGTACAAATTGGTTTCGAAGTAGGCCCATGCAACATTTATTTAATCCACTTCCTGGTAGGGACTTTTCGTTGTAACTCTATTTTGGGTGTCTGGGGAGTTCCAAAAGCTCCTGAATTGGAGTCGCTGATTTTGGGACATTTGAGCCTCCCAAAATAGCATGCTAGAGGCCAAATTGTGTACAAGGTGTGCACAGTGTTAGACAAATCTGATGTGTATTAGATAAAGTGCGGGGGTTTTGGAGCAGAAGAAGTATGAAGGAGGTCGAAATTACACAAACTGTCCCAACCCTGAGTGGCTGAAAACCTTGCCATATTTTTATGATGAAGCGTTTGCTCTAAGGTTTATTTGGTGTAAACGCACCTGTGCAGTTGTATATATTTTAATAGCGGTTTTCACGTAGATCAATGCAACGTCAGGCCCTAGTCTGAACGTGTCGTCCGGTTTTTAAATGATATATGTGTTCCTGTCGGCTTGTGGGGTCAAGGTCAAGGTCAGAGCAAGGTCAAATGTTTGAATGAGTTTAGCGACCGGTGGAGGCAATTACATTGATGCTTGGATGTTGAAGTATCGTCTAAATTTATTACGTTATGCGACTGTCTTGATAGCCGACATTGCGGGTTTTGCTCATTCATCGGTCTGTTTGTTCCGGTCTACTAACTTGAAAACAAAAAGCGCAGAAAGCCAAAATTAGTGTGAACCTTTCCCAATGCATGAGTATCTGGTCTGCTAGTTTTTAGTTGCAAAGTGGGTATACAGTTCTAAGCAGATGGTCGCATATGTTGGCATTCTAGTTTAGCATTTTTGGCCGGTGTTTTCTGTATTGTTTGGGGAAGATGGGAATGAGATGGGGAAATAAGGAATGGATGTCAAAAAAATGTAGCGTATTAGACCCCAGCGGTAGATGTGTCGTGTTATTGTGTGGACCAGTGACATCAGATAAATACACGCTATTGTTGACGTGAATTTCGTCATTTTATTCCAGTGGTGCAACAAAGGCTTACATCTCAACCTTTGTACCAAAGTGGGGAGGGAACCTTTAAACTTCGTAAATGATGTTGTCATTTAGATTTTTCAACACAACTGAAGGTTAGCAAAACTAACCATTTTTTGATGGTTGGAGCTTCTGTTGCATCGCTACTTCTTCTGCACATGTAATTGTGTTAAATATTGATGTAATTTTAACTTTGCATACATCTGTGTCGATGTATTGTATTGTCTGTTGAGTGTTGTGTGATCTGCGACTATTGAACTATACTCGCCAGCGAAAGACTTGCAACTTTTATTATTACATTTTACGATCGACTACCTTAGTGATGATACAGTTTAGACTTGTTGTTTCTAAGTTATGTGTTATATTTTGTGTTTTCTCTTGACCGTTGAGTGTTCTGAATTGGTGTGTATGTGTTTGTAAATTGTATATTTTTGTTGGTGTGTGCCTGTTTCAGTGCTATTAGAGGCAATGTTGTTTTAGTTAGGCTGGTTAGTAATATTTCTGATTTGCTAGTCGTGATTTGACGGTTGCGAGATTGTTTTTTGTCAACTATGATAACCGCAGAACTTCTTGTGTTGTTAAAGGCCAACTTCCACTTAATTCGATTTTTTGTGGATCTGTTGTACAACGTGTGTGCAAAAATCAAAAGTCTATATGTCAAGCAAAACATGGAAAATCAAAAGCTTACGTATGTGACACAACTTTTTGTAAGACTTGTTCTCCAACGTGTACACGACAAATCAAAATAATGGAGTTTGAGCTTAAACAAGTGCTTACCGTAAACATTTTAAGAAATGTTTTATGTTACATTTTTAATGTACACGTGTCTGCAGCCTGATGGTTGTTTACCGCATGTATGTTTGCTAGAGTGCATGGCATTGTTATAATAATATTTAAGTGCATAGTGTTTGTAAATGCATAATGATAATGCTGACTGGTTGCTAGTCAATCGACTTTCCCTTCACTTGTAAAGTCCCTGTGGGTGTAAAAGTTAACATTTTGTTCTGTTAGTTATTAGCTCAATAATTAGTATATGTTATTTCTGTTATGTTTACATCTCCTACAATCTCGAACACAACTTTTCTTATTTTCTTTGTTAGCTTCGTATAATTAGAGATACAGATTCTACAGCTGAAAACTTTGCACAGTATACAATTTACGTTTAATTTGTTAGAAAATCTTTGGTGTTTTGTGTTGTCTGTGGCTGCCTATGTGCATTGCCCGTTTGACAGCCTATGCTTGTATACTGAGGCCATATTTGTCGGTAAGCGCGTCTTTGGCCGATGGATCAGAAATTTTCGATCCCCTACTATAGATTGTATTGTTAATTGCACGGCTGATAAATATCGAGACATATACAGTTCTTATCTTGTCTATGTAGGTGTGTGTGTGTGTGCGTGTTTGAATTTTGCATCTTACCTATGGTAGAAAGAAAATATGAAACATTTGACGGTATAATTATCTTGTGAAGTTTCTCTACAGTTAGCCAGCAGCACATTGACACACAGTCAGTGTGATGCGGACAATATCACATTTTGTGATTTTTGCTTTCGATGTGTGAATTCTTCAATGTTGCCGTTAACAAGTGTATAAACTGATGTTTTGTACATTTATTTAATTTAAATGCCACCGTGAAAAGCTGCTTTAAACAGGACAATGCAGTAGCGCTCTGGCCAGTCGTGCTAGGTGTAAAATGCAAAAGAGAATATTATGATACGCCTTATCCAAATTTGTGTGACGCACTTGACTTAAGGCCAAAAATTCAGTTAGGCCTATGCCTGTCGAGAAAATGTGTATAGGTGACACTGCGACTTAAAGTAGACTACGGAGTTTGTTTTAATTTTGCCAAATATTGGCCCGGCCGATATTCAACATTCTTTCTCTGGTACTGTCGGCCCGGGAAATTCGCAGTAATGTTCTATTCACAGATGCCAGCATTCAAGCTATTTTCAGAGGGAATCGCTCTAGCGGAGCGATTCCGCCTATAACTACACATTTATTCGTAGCGCGGTCTGTCTGACGCAGTCGTAAACTCTTCGACGGATTTGAGTGCAATTCGGCAGTACACTAATGTAATACACACTGCATTAGACAGGAGCTACTGCTCCCAGCGAAGGGGGGAGGGGTTAAATCCCCAACCAAAGCCTGCGATTGCAAATTGCTGCTGCCACCTAGCAACGCGCAACAGTAGCTACTGCTGTAGCGTGTCTTAGCCATCGTAATTGTGTCTGTCCGTCCGTCTGTCACACGGGTGGATCAGTCAAAAACGGTGCAAGCTAGAATCACCAGGTTTTCACCCTCGGCTGTCTGGAAGACTCTAGTTTCAGGATCAGTAAAGCTTTTCCACAAATTCGAAGGGTTTCACCCTGAACGAGGCCGCTGAATGAGAGGGGGTGGGAAAAAATTGGCGATTTTCAGCCGATATGGCGTTGGCTTAGCGAGACATTTGGCGCCCTCTGGTGAGTACAAGTAAAACACTATAAATGTTTAGCCGCCGGTCGTCTGGCGCCCTTTGGCAACTGATTTTGTTTTACTGGTCTTTCAAAGTTCAAACATGCACCGCTGTTGCGCGTTCCCCTTTGCGTTAGCAGGGCTTTTCTTGTATCAAACGTAAGCTTAGGTGCTTTGCTACGTGCGGTACGTGGAATAAACTGGCGTTTGTTGTTCACTGGAATTATCGACGTGCTAATCATGCAAGTTGCAACTGACAGCACGTAGGCCACAGCAATTAGCGTGACCTGCAAGTTGTGAGTGTGCAGTACAATATATTTAATTACTATATTTAGTAGGCCTACAGTGTATGCCTAATGCTGTCGTCTGCCAGCTGTTTGACACAGATGCTTTGGCGATGGGCAATGGAATGTGGTCAGTAGTATAGTTAAGTCAGGAAAGTTGACCTCACGCAAACAGAATTAAGCTTATAGCGGATATCATTGCCGTTGTCTCCTTGGCACCGTGACACCCTGACAATCATCTATGCCGCCTGGAGCTAACGATGACCTGTATTGTAGCACTCTATCCGTACACTACTAGAGTCGTCTATGCCTCTCGCGCATAGCTGAGACAGCGTAGGCGATGAAAAGCGACGATTTTACATAGGGATATTTTTTATCGCACCCTCTCTGCGCAACTACACTCGTCACTGTGAGCTGTCGTAGATAGTTGTACAAGACTTCGTTGGCTTATATAGCCGACAGCAAATTCACAATTTCTACAGCAGGCTACACCAAAAAGTCGAAAGCTACAACAAAGCCACATCATCTTTACATGTCAAGATGTTGTACAGCTTGTTTCGCGACTTGTTGTAAGCCTGCTACGCCTATAAATTGAAACACGTGAGTTCGGACTTTAGTCACCGGTCGAACGTTCGATTAACTGCGGATTTATATCAAGTTGGCGTCTTTCTCTCACTGAAGAAACGCTGATTGCTTAAAGACACCGATGTCGCGAGGTAAGCTCACTGTTTGACTTTTACAGAATTTCTAAAGGAGGGAGATTAAAATAGTAGAATATGTAAAGGGCGTTCGATGAAACGCGCAAGGCAAAGGAGATTTTGCGCTGAATAGGCAAAAAAGAATAAGTAGGCTAGGCAGAAGAAATAAACAATGATAAAAAGAGAGTGATTGCGAATTCTGGAAAATGTGCAGATGCTTTGCAATTTTGTCGTCGTTGTCGTCGTCGTCACTTACAAAGTTAGGGCCTACATGTTCGATAAGGTCTATTTCTCACTCGAAGAATTACCCATTTTCCCCCTCATCTAAAATTACCGGTAGCCTACACAAAAAAAATATAATTTTAAATCTGTTTGAAGTAAGAATCAAATGCCTGATTATTTTTAGCAGTAATCTTTTATTGCAAAACGTGTATAGCCATAAAAGTACCAATGTTGAAAAGGATTGCCTATATATAGGTAGCATTTATTTTCAACGCGCTTTGAATAATAATACCGTAATGTTGTTCCAGCGCGTGAAAATAACGTCAGCAAATTGAATGAAGTTCCAACCGCAGCAGCAGCAGTACAAAGTTATCCGACGACTCGTCTTCTTTACACTGACTGGATGTCTGACGTGGAATTTGGTATAATATTTCAATTGTTTTAACTCAGCCTCCTACTCTCAAAGCCCCACAAGGGGACGGGAAATCAGTCGTAGTTTGCCAGCTATACGAATTAAAAGCATAATGGGCTGTAGGCTCTCGTGTTATGTAAACCGGTTCTTTGTTTCTTATTTTGGGGTTGTCCATTAATGAAGTCACGCGCTGAAGGGGAGGAGGGTTCACGATATTGTGACGATTTGTGACGTACAGAGAGGGGGAATTAAAGGCTGCGTGACGTCACGCACGTCACATCTGCGACAAGGCCGTTTCACGTGATTTTGCACGTAAGTTGGTTAGACAATTTTTACAACAGAGATCATTTTTACATATCAGAACTTTATATACTATGCCTATATTCCGAATATGTCAAAACATACAAAAAAATTTGCGTTGTATTTGAAACTCGTATAGATCTGTAGGCTACACTACAGACTGCAAAAGGGGGGCTAGAAGTTTGTGACGTCATATTGGGGGGTCCAAAGCGGCGTGACAAAACGTGACGAAAGGGGGAGAAGAGGGGATAGTTTTTCCCCTAAAATTGCGTGACGTCGTTTACGGACGACCCCTTTAAAAACCTATATCTCATTGTTAAACGGTCGCGTAGCATCACGTTTTTATGTCCTCCGTCCGTGATGTTATTTCTGCGATATCTCCGGTATGCATTTATGTATTTTATTAATTTTATTACTCACTAATGCATGGCCTCAACAAAGTGCGTACCGCAAACAATGCGATTTTTGACACATACGATTGTTTTCACAGCAGAAGAGGTCAGCTAAGAACTCAGAATGCATCATAAATCCTGGCGGGTGGGGCTTCGCTACAGATCCCACTGATGGAAGTAGACTCCCTAGCTGGTGAAGAAGGACTTCGAGAGAGAAGCGGCTTGATTTTTCCCTTTTCTCTTCCCCCCACCAAAAAAAACTCACTCCCCCTGTCAACCCTTTGGATTTCGTGCTCTCAGCACTTTGGGCCTGGCATCTGGAGACCCCTAACATACTGCTAAACCAGGGCCCCCAGAGTCGCGTTACACCACCATCACTGTGTAGAGGCTCTAAGGCGACTCTTGTGTTTGCTAGAAAAACCTTTACTTATGGTTGCGTCTAATTAACGACGATTGAGTAGTGTTTGTTGGTGGATAATTTAATCTACAGGCGGTGCTATTGCTGCGACGCTGTGCTGTATGGTCGTCATTATGATCAGCGTCCTGGCTGCTGCATACTTAGTCAGATGGCGCTACTGCCGGTATGAACAGTAGCCTACACCGTGTCCCAAAAACGTCCCACTATGTGATTGTCTGTCTTCGCCAAAAATTAACGAATTTTTACAATTTTTTTACTGGTGCATTCTGTGGACAATTAGCAATAAAACTGTTATTGAATATCCCACCACACGTTAACTTTGTCTTTACACTACCTTGTGAAACATCAATGCAAGAAAAACTAACAATAATAGAGAGCAAGCGTGTTGGTGAACAAAATACTTCTGGACAAAAATGCCGGGCAAAGTGGGCAACGTCAGTGCAGCAGTGCCGCACCTTTCAGGGTGCAGACATAGATTCGGATCACAGCCTGGTTATGGCAAATATCAAAATCAAGCTGAAGAAGAAGCACAAAGCACAATTCAGAAA
>Ga0209367_1007492_pt1 | contig 15041 bp, 9 predicted proteins | sample WorMetLIZISLAND2_FD_187412 | JGI IMG/M metagenome (GOLD analysis project Ga0209367, IMG submission 187412) | Marine gutless worms symbiont microbial communities from Max Planck institute for Marine Microbiology, Germany - Olavius geniculatus... ... | reverse complement strand
CAACCTTGGCTTTCAAGATACAGTCTACTTCACAACCTGAATACCTTCATCAGCTGATCTCCAGTCAACACCCTGGTTCATCGATGACATTGCGCTCATCAACTCGTCCTCTACTCCAAGCACCACGAACCCGAACTGCATACGGCAGCCGTGCTTTTAGTTCAGCCGTACCAGCTATCTGGAACAGTCTTCCTACTTCAGTCATTGAAGCAAACAGTTTGTCTGCATTCCGTCGACGACTAAAGACACATCTGTTCACTGTTGCTTTCGAAAACAGTGGTTAACTGTAACGTAGCCAGCGCCTCTGTATCTTTACATACGTTTAGTTTTATGGCGCTTTATAAGTTCGTTTTTAACTTAACTCAACTTTAACGTATACATTAAGATACGTTCAATGCATTGTTATTAGCAAAAGGACCAAGCAGCAGCATATAGCCTTAGACTAAAAGCTTGCATCGAAGCCAAAAGTGGCCACTTTAAGCTCAAACTCTAAAGACAAGTTCAGAATGATTGTATTATCTATGATTATTTCAAATTTTGTAAAAATCTGTCAGGTATTAACGCTTTTACACTGTCTTATCTGTGGGGGTGCTAATTTTAGGACACAGAGCACATTAGAACTTACAGCTCACAATAATAACGTTAATACTCACAATAATTTACACATACACCTAATAAATCTAAAAAGACCGCAGACTGCTGTATAAAACAACAGGAAACATCACAAAGCCATGCAATGTTACTGCAAAGCAGTTCTTCTACTGAGGCCACTGTTTGTACATATCACACATTTAATCTACATGCTCAATTTTGTTACTTATGCTACAAATTGTTAGCAACAAACTAGCCATACATTTACATCAAACATATATGCAAGTCGAACGTCAAAGTTTCAAACAGAACATCAAAGATGCACAGATTCAAGTCACGAACACGCATTTCAGAGATTCATTTTGGACTCGACTACGATGACATTTACGTATAGCTAAAACGAATAGATTTTAAAACTTGCCATGTAACTTTGTAAGGTGAAATCAATGCTCTTTTACATATATTCACTGGCTTGTAATTCCTGTGAACTTGAAAGATGTGAATACAAGTACCCATAAGCATATTCATTCACATCAGGGGGTGTGTAGAATGATTTTTTGAAAGTCAGTTGGTTTCAGATTTCAAAATAACCATGGTTTTCAGTCTGGAAGCACCATAAGTTTGATTCAGAACTGGCATGAATCAGTTTTGTTTTAGCACTTTATGCTAAGAACTGCATTATTGGGTAACAACAGTCAACTAGCCAATTACCCTTTAGAATTGATTTACACAATTATTAAGTTCGTATAAAATGTAATATGTAGACTGTCCACCTTGTCTGTTTGCGCTTCACTTGTTGACTGCAATTATAATGCACAGCTGATTGGGAGGTTTTGCTACGCTACAAAAGACTGACTAAACAGTACGGTAAATTCTGGATGATTTGGTTTTTGAAAACCGAAACAAGTTTTGATTTTCCACACACATCTAGATGAAACAGTGTCATGGTTTGCAAAACTAACAAGTGCCAGCACTCAAACGAGTCATCAGTTTGTAAAGTGAATTTCACACTCAAACATCACCTGTCAGTGTCCACACACCTTGCTATTACTGCTATTACTTGCTATTACTGGCTTGTAATTCCTGTGAACATGAAAGATGTGGAGTATGTGGAAGTGCTGTAAACTCCATAGTGGGTGTGGGTAGAGCCAGCCATAAATGGAAATTTGGTGCATTTTGAGGTAAACAAATTCTGTGGCATAAAACTTGCAAAAGCATTCACCAAGAATAGTAACAGAGACAGATAGGCATAAGATTTAGTATATGCCTGATTGATTAGTTTTAGTTCCGAAAAATTTCATAAATATGTTCAGTGAAGTGTCTTTTTAAACCATGAAAATATTTCCTCTCTGTATGTATCAGTGATTAGAGAACTGTTTCATGTTAGTATAAGCTGGCTACAAGTTAGATGCAATAGCAACCTAGTCATCATCTTCAATGCACTAGAAAAAATATGTCAGCCCAGTGCCGACATACTATGCAGCAGTCCATCGAGAGCTGCACATCCCCAATGCTGACTTCTGAACTCTGACCTTTTGAATTGAAAAATGGCACACAGCGGCTACTCCAACCGTGGGCAACTTTCAAACCAATTTGGGTTTTTCTATGTTTTCTTTTGTTTTTGAGTTAGAAGCCTTATGGGACACACAACCAGATGGACAGACAGAAAGACAGATGGAAAAATGAGCAAGACCATAATGCAGCCTAGTAGACGGCTGCACAACAAGTATTAAGTACCAATATCCTACATATGAGGATCGTTCGATAAATCAGTTACAAAATGGAGTCATTCTGTTAGTTTTTTAAGTATAAAAAATCTGAAATATACGTTTCATAGGAAATTGTATTCTGAACATATGTGGAATTTTTTGATGATGACATCATTATTGTGAAATCATCTGTCCATAGAACACAGCCTGTCTGTGTATTATTTTCTCCACCAGTAACCTATCATAACTCGCAACTGATCAACAGCATAGGAATAAAAAACAAGAAATTTGAGCTAATGCTCACAAGATGCGTGAAAGCCTATAGCATGCCCATGCTTATCTGCAACCGTTTTCACAAACGATGGTACTGGCCAACATCAGAAAATAGCAACTTTTACAGGGGTACCGTTCTTTGATGCCCTCGTGCGCAGGTTTTCTTGAACCTAAAAAATCGAGACTTGGACCGCTGAAATCTACGTTCAATGCTGAAAATTTTGTATGCAGCTTGTCCATGTCTATCTCAATTGGTTTCGGCGCAATTCGCTCTTGAAATGTGTCTTGCAGCTCGAAATTGCCAAAAAATCCATAAAACCCCCTATTTTGACGTTGAAGGTCATTCAAGGTCATTGAATTCAGCGCCAATCGAGAGCCAGTTTACAACTTCCTATTAGTGATTAATAGTAACCTAGCCCCTATCTCGCACTGTTACTGAGATACAGTGACTTATTGGCCAAAAATCGCAAATTTTTCCCACCCCCATCTCATTTAGCACCCTCGTTCGAGGTGACCCCCTTCGAATTTATGAAAAAGCTTTACGGTTCCTGAAACTAGAGTCTTCCAGGCAGCTGACGGTGAAGATTTAGTGATCCTAACTTGCAACATTTTTGACTGATCCACCCGTGTGATGAAGAGATGGACGGACAGACAGAGAGACGGACAGAATTGTGATGGCTAAGACGCGCTAAAAGCAGCAGCTGCTTTTGCGCGTAAAAAGAATAAAATTAACTCAGTTAATGTCACCCCTTTAAATGATAAACATTATAGTTTAATTTTTCAACACATTGTTCGAGTTTGTTCAAACATTTTGTTCTATCTGTCATCAAGCTTGTGAAAAACCAATGCAAATAACAATTCTGGCTGCTGTCCCAGCCACTGATGAAAGACTGATTGCACCTCGATATCTGATGCAAATTTCTGCCCACGTACCATTCATAAAACACTAGTTGCCATATACAGAGTAAATATTATTTTGATTAAGTTTTTTTTGCTTACAAAAAACAAATAATAGCACGTTGTTTATTATGGGGCAAATTTAATGGCAACATCACCAAATTTAATGCCTATAAATAACGTCACAGTGACAACACCATAATAAAACTCAGGTTTAACTAGAATTAAATTCCCTATAAAAAGTGTATACAAATTTTATCTATTTGAAAAATTGACAGAATAACTCTGTTTTGTAACTCATTTATGGAAAGACCCACGTATTATGCAATAAAAGGCAGTGTCTGCATCATTCAAGAAATATAACATCGAAGTTGCCTACAAACAATCAGTTAACAGTATATATCTCTATAATTAATCATCTTTCTTACTACAAGGCTGCTCATTGTCACTATCGACGTTGTTGATGTTGCCATTATCACAGTCATGATGATGATGTTTCACTCGGTTGGCACACCGACGTGGGAACCAGCCCCGCTGTCGTCTCCCTCCTACAACCCAAAAACCACTTACTCACCTGCAGCAATTTTATTTCAGAGAATGTTCAAATAAGAACTAAATTCAGAATTCTAACTATGGTAAAAATTTAAAATTTAAGTCAGAATTCTAAAATATTTAGTCTTTTTAATAAAAAGCTTTGCAATTTGCAATTTTTTTAGCTTACTGTTAATTGTGTGTCTAAAAACTGTTGATTATTTGAATATTTGGGTCTCTTTTTGTGTTTATTTGTGCCCGACTCTCTTTCAGTGTCTGACATGTCTTGTGCTAGCTCTGGAATGAATAGGCCTATAACACAAGAAGCCCAGCTGTTGTTAGGGAAAATGCACTACAATTCCTGCAGCAGTACTGACCTTAAGGTCATCCAAGGTTGATGATTTTCATCTCATCTGAAAGGGCATATGTGATTTCCTATTAGTGATCAATAGCAACCTTGGCCCCATCTCACACCGTTTAGCCACAATATATCCATTACATACAGACAGACAAACACACAACAACCCGTGCCATAGATGCCTAGAGCATAGCTGTAACACATCAAAAACCAGAAAAAATGCCTCAATTTACTTGAACAACCTAATCATTTACACTAGGCTTTCTCAGTGGGTTCATCAGTAAAATCCCATTCATAAGCACTGAGCACACATACAGGACTAAGGCTCATTCACACAGACACGAGTATGAGTCCGGCACTGTCTGGGTACCCATACAAGTTCCGGCAGACAAGAGTTTGCACGTATTTCAATGGCGGCCGTTCACATACATACGACTACGGGTTACCTGTAAATTTCACTCATGCGAGTAGTTTCTGTGCCAATCGTTTACACTTTCAACTTTAACATGATAAGAAGAAGCCCACTGTTTAATATAAAAGCAAAGCAATATAGGTAATGAGAAGTAACAGGGTTACACAATGTTAACACAATAATGTATTAATAAAAAAATACCACTGTTGGGGCAATTTGCTACTGCTTCTCCATAGAGCCAATGTCTGTAACAACATTGAACAGCAACACACAACAGTATTCACTTGCATCATAATACACTGTGGTCCATAAAAACGTGCCACTTTTGTTTTTTGAATAGCTTCATGAAACACTGGCCGATTTTAATAATTTTTTGCATGCAACATCAAGAGGAAACTTGACGCAAATGACTGTAGTTTTGACTACCTCACTTTAACACTGTCTCTCAAAAAGTCGTATGTGTCATATCACATCATCTTCATTACAGATTGTGCTCAAAATGTCCTCCTCCAGCACGAATGCAAGAGGTAGATGACTAAACGTTGACACTTCTAGCTAACAGCAGGTTCAATAACCTGCTTTTCACAAGGCAGTGTAGCAACAACAATAAGGTGAAATGGTCAAAACTATAGTCATTTGCATCAAGTTTCTTCTTGATGTCGAACGCCAAAAATAATTAAAATCGCCCAATGTTTCACAGAGCTATTCAAAAAACAAAAGTGGCATGTTTTTTTACAGACCATGGAGTACTTAGCCAATGCACAATGTAAAGTATGCTGATACATGAATAGTTTCGAACACTAGGACTACGACTCAGCAACAGCACAGTTCTATAGAATTCTCTTGTGGCTAATACAACTACTAACTTCTAAACTTACAGAGAAATGCCAAATATATGTGTATTAACAAAGCCTGCTAAGAAAAGATTGTCATACTTGCGCCATCTGAAGACAAGTACTTGGTCTCCCGGCTGGACTATCAACCTCTGTTCATCCATGCAAGGTGGACAGCAGCAGACCTTGGCGCCGTGAGACAGTGGACAGAGGGTGCCATTAAACGGTCGGTTGACAGCAAACAAAACACTGCGCTGACGTTTCTCCTTCTTCTGCTCCAACTGCTCGATCTGTTCACACACACAAACATACAGAACATCGACCGACAAAGCCAGCATTGTAAAGCCCAAATAACATTATGCCAACCTTTACCCCCGTGAGAAAGTTACAGTGAAAGTTGCAGATGCGAAGCAGACCGTAAAAGATGCAGACGCAAACCATGAAATGGGAAAAAAAGTTCGGACTTTCAGTCCATCTCAACATGTAAAGACGATTATGACAAAATCCGTGACAAGTCCACAACGAATCCACTTGTGTCACTCTGATGAAATTTAGTCCGAGCAAAGACGCAGAAAAAGTGTGCGACACCACGGACTTCACCAGCAACTTTGTCACAAAGTCAACATAATAGAATTCATGTTTAAATAAACTCACAGACGCAGCCACCACTCATCAATTGATAACTTGACAGCATGCCACTATTTACTGAATGACACATCACCATCCTATCTGGCTGCAGAACTGCAACGTCTGCCCGACACGCCATCCAGATGTGGATTGTGTGTGGCACCGCTATTTGGCAGCTGCGTGTTTTGGACATTTGTCGGTCACAGTGTGCAACCGTTGGGAGACTAAAGCTTCGCTATTGCTTGTGCTCAGTTGTGGAACAGTTTGCCTCCAGACATTATTGCATGCAACACACTGTCATAGTTTGTTGAGACTTGTTATTCTATTTACAACATTTTACATGATGTTTGCCATTACCACATTGGCTACATTAAACAGTTTCATGTAATGTAACGTGAAATAATTGCTATAAGCAAAATTTTAAACCCCTAAATCATATCTGCACACGATCAATACAAGCATATGGCACAAAGGCGGTCATCATGCTGAGCTCTGAGCTCTACCCTGAATTTCCAGATGTTCATACAAATCAAAAAACCACAACTCAACATGATGTTAACATGTTAACATAAACGTTAAATAACTGTTAGCACAAAGTGTTAACCTACCGTTAGCGTATACTGGTGGCAGCCATCACGAACTGGCCACGAGATACCATTAAGCTGCGGTCTATGTCTCAAATGCAGCACCATGCGGATGTTACGCCACCGACCCAAGTTGTACGGGAAAACAAAGTCCGGCTCATACTCTTCCCGATCTCGGTATTCAGCCTACATTACAATACAATACAATACAATACAATACGAGATAACCATGCAAAGTTATTTCTGTCACTGCATTTAAAAAAAAAACAAAATTTATTCAAGATGTCGATAAATATAATTTGCTGCTGAAACCACTTCAGGTAAATGAATAGTTAGGTGAAGTGTCAAATTCGTAGACATTAAAAAATAACACCTTTAACATGAGTGCTGCAATATCTAGCCGAATGTTCCATTTGCATTACAAATGAATATATAACATTTTAAAAAATTTATTCATCACGACTGCAGACATTGCTGATAAACAGTTGCAGATATATAATGAAGATGTAGTTACTGCTGCTAACCTAAAAATAATGATATACCAGTAACTATGATTAATAATTATTAATATTACTTATGACAATGATTGGATATGGTGATTAAGCGTACCTTTTCCCTAATCCAGCTCTCAATGCCAGTTTCATTTCTCACTATACTTCTGAGCTGCACCACAAATGCACAGACATTTCACAATCCAAAAATTAACCCAGTTTATTTTTCAGTGCATATAGTTCAACAACTTCAACAACAGATTACATCATTATTAAAGCTCATCTGTGATTAATTTTTATGTGCGAAAGCAGCTACTGCTTTCAGCGTATCTTAGCCATCGCAATTCTGTCCGTCCGTCTGTCTGTCCGTCCGTCCGTCTGTCACACGAGTGGATCAGTCAAAAACGGTGCAGGGTAGGATGACCAAATCTTCACTGTCGGCTGCCTGGAAGACTCTAGTTTCAAGAACTATAAAGCTTTTCCATAAATCCAAAAGAGGTCACCCTGAACGAGGGAGCTAAATGAAAGGGGGGTGAAAAAAATTTTCCGATTTTTAGCAAATAAGTCACTGTATCTTAATAACGGTGTGAGATAGCACCTAGGTTACTGTTAATCATTAATAGGAAGTCGTACACTGGCTCTTGATTGTCACTGAATTCAATGACCTTGAATGTCCTTGAACACTAAAATAGGGGTTTTTATGGATTTTTTTGGCGATTTCAGGCTGCGAGACAAATTTCAAGAGCGAACTGCGCCGAATCCAACTGAGATAGACATGGACAAGCTGCGTATGAAATTTTCAGCATTAACGCAGATTTCAACGGTCCAAGTCTCGATTTTCTAGGTTCAAGGAAACCTGCGAAAAAGAGCATAAAAAAATGGTACCCCCGTAAAAGTCGTGACGAAATGGCTAGAGATAGACCGACAGTTTGCAAACAGGAACTGCTAAAGGCTTTCGCACGTTACGTGAGCATTAGCTCAAATTTCTTGTTATTTTTCGTGTTGAATGTGCAAATTAAAATTTCAATTTCGTTTTTCACATATCTGGTTTGTGTCGGAAATGCAAAAATTACAAGTCATGCATGGTACCTAAGCTTCACAGCATAAACCGTGCAGTTTATGCAACAAAAGCTGTATTTATGATACTGCAGTTTTCAGTGGACTCTGCTTTACTAGCAATGCTTGAACACTACAAGATAGCCATGCAAAGTAATTTCTGTCACTGCATCAAAATTTTACAGAAATTTTAGTTACTATTTCATAATTACTTCATTTTGTAATCGAATATTAACACATTCAATCATTCATGGTGTTATTCCATTTGCATTTCAATTGAGTTAAGTTAAGCTGCATATGTGGTCATCAGAAGACAAAATGCTAACCTGAATAATCAGCAGGCCACCAACTGCAATGGTCACTCCAACGGCAAGACCAATGGAAAGCATACAGCAGAGTAATGTTGCAAAGCTGAAATTAACCAGTGGCTCTCGACCAGTCCCGTAAAATATATAATAGTTCTGTAAACATCAACAACAAAGCACCAAACACTAATCTTACACAATACAGAAAAATGTGCAAAATCACAGCACCAAAATAAACTGTGAAAATAAACAATAAGGCAGCAAATTGTTCACAGCTGATCACCACTAGGTCCATCTTTAAAATACCAGCTTTGTTTAATGGTTTAACGAATATAAGTAATAAATGCAATCATTTTAGACAATTAAGTTGAACTTCTAGGTTTGTCTACTTGGGGTTGCTTGGCAGGTGAGTTACCAGAAATTCCGTGTCTTCGCTCCTCAGAGCTCCAAAATTTGTTAGACTATCCCAGAGACACATTCCTTTATTTATTGCTGGCGAGATGGCTGTTTTCAACAAGAAAACCTGCAAACTCTTTGAAATGGTGAGAGTTAGGACCAATACCTGTCTGTACTGTGCTTTGTTCCCTTGAATACACACTTTTGATTGGTACCAAAATCAACCTCGAATAACCTCGAAGGACCATTCACGATGTACTGCATACTGCATAAAGTAAATGTCTTTCAAATATGGACCCAGTCAGCAGCAGAGATCTAGGCCATGATGCTTCTAGATGCAAGCTACTGCAGTAACATCACAGTTTACTTGCAGAAGCATGGTTTTCCTGTTTTCTAAAATTTGTGCATTTCTAGGTCAATGCTTGCATTATTCCATTACTTTGGCAATCACTAGGCAAGGCAGTAAGAACAGGCATTTCAGTTACTACTACTACTAATAATAATAATACCAATGGCAATGTTTATGGTGCTGTCATCATGGCACAGCCATTGCGAGAGTTCACCCAGTTCATCTGCCTGAATGTAGCACGAGCGCCAGGTGGCTGCCGACCTTTGGACTTAGCTGATCAGCTTGAGCTAATAGATCCGCCAATAGGCAGCTATGGTAACTACAGTCATCATCGCCATTTATTATTACTTGGCTAGACAGCTGATACTCATTTTAGCGTCCCATGGAGGGTAGAAGGCTGAGTCAACCTACAATAGCTGGCAGGCTTTGCACTGAGATGGTTTACCTGCCCGTAGACAGTCACCCATTATAGTACTAACCAGACCCGTCATAGAGTAACTTCGTTGATTTAATCAAACGCGTTGCCGCTATGCCAAGCCACCAACCAAGTATACCAAGTATACTAAGTATAAAATTATCAGTTACACAACATAGTAGTGAAATCACGCACTCTGTACACTGCTCGGTAGACAGCTGGAATCAACATTAGCAGAGAATGAATGCAGCCAGTTGGTGCAAAAAAGAGAAAACAGGTAAAATAAGCATGATTGAAATGGCCAACACAGTTGTTTATCCACGGACAATGGTGGTCCATTTTCATTACACACCTGGCACAAATGCACCACAAAGCCTGAGTCAAAAAAACTAAACATCATATACTTCTTCACAACTTTAATGGCACTTTTCACTCTAAATTGTACTTTATAATATTGTATTGTATTGTAATTCGAGTCGTTAACAGTGCCACCTCACTTGTACAGAAAACAAGAAATTCGAGCTAATGCTCACAAGACGCGCAAAAGCCTATAGCAGTTCCAGTTCAGTAGTTTAGCTGAAAATTGGGGTGTTCACAATAAGTCAATATACAAATACCAAATTCTCTATCTGGATCACATAATGATAGTTCCATGGCGCCACGCTGTGAATGATATAGACTTGTGTCGCAACCCAAAATCGACAAAAAATCCATAAAACCCCTATTTTGGCGTTCAAGGTCATCCAAGGTCATTGAATTCGGCGCCAATCGAGAGCCAGTGTATGACTTCCTATTAGTGATTAATAGTAACCTAGGCCCTATCACGCACCATTACTGAGATACAGCGACTTATTGGCCAAAAATCGCAAATTTTGCCCACCCTCTCTCATTTAGCACCCTTGTTCAAGGTAACCCCCTTCGAATTTATGGAAAAGCTTTACGGTTCCTGAAACTAGAGTCTGCCAGGCAGCCGATGGAGAAAATTTGGTGATCCTAGCTTGCACCGTTTTTGAATGATCCACCCGTGTGACAGACAGACAGACGGACAGATGGACAGACAGACAGAATAGCAATGGCTAAGATGCGCTGAAAGCAGTAGCTGCTTTCGCGCGTAAAAAATCAAAGTTTAATCCTGTATAAAGTAAAAATCCATCAACAAATTGAAATAAAATTCTGCACAGTTAATCGTGCCTCCGAAATAAGGCAAAAACGTAATTTAACAGTTCAACAAAGTTTTGCATAAACTTAAAAAAATTTCACCTTTGGCATTTGCGACAGTGATGCGACCGAGGAGCCTTGTATGACTGGCAAGCTGTGCAGAACTGCAAGTATATCTCATCACCATCAACTACCTGAACATAGTCAACAAATGTGAAGTTTAACAATAAATAAGTGAGCGAATGAGTAGAGTTATACATTCCACCCGACACAGTATAAATCATTTCAGCGACAGCCTTTCCAGGAAAAATGCACGGTCACATAATAATGAAACAAGGTGGTAGCCTTAAGGACTGGCAATGCGACACTCTACACTTCTACAGACAAATCGACCGACATAAATAAAATAATAAGAAACAGAAAACGTCACACAAACAAATAAAACAGGAATTGTGGCTTGACAGAGAACAGAACGTTCTTAGAGCCGGTCACACATGACTGCGAGTCGCGGACTCAGGACTGGTTATGACAGTGGAGACAGAACATCTGTAAACATGATCGCCCAATGACTGGACTGCTGCATCATTGATAAGATATATGTAAAAAAAACTTACCAGTTTAAAACTGTGTGTAAGGACGATGTGATGATATCAGTCCTCCAAAACAGCAAAATTTATTTAGGTAACCTTAGATGGTTGACTACGGCGTCACAGCCATTTATTTACGGCTTCATAGCCATTCGCGGCTTTATGACCGCGGCTTATGATTACATTCGGGGACGCGCATTGGGCCGAACTGATACGGCCTCAGCGCTGGGCAGGTGTAGGAGCCTGCCCACCCCGGAGGTAAGGTATAGTAAGGTAAGGAAAAACAGACAAACAGAAATACATACATAAATAATTATTTTCTGCAATGAAAAAGCCTATGAAGAAGCTGATGAAGGTGATCTGCCTGACTTTAAAGACTGGTTAAAAGCATCGCCAGTCAACTAAAAGTTTAACCTTTACACAAAGTTTAACCTTTATGAGACACAAAACCTAAAAACAACCTAAACCTAAAATTGTAAGAATTGCCAATCCAACGTGTGCATATGTAACTAACAATAATGGCAGTTCTAATAATCTTCCCTCTTATTCTCCAGAGAGTCATCAATGTCAGAATGCTGTCTATTGGTTCAACTTTATTGACAACTAGACCATTTCACATGCCAGCTTCTGCACATACATAGCAAAACTGTGTGGCATATGCAAAATCAATGACACAATATCCAACAACCATGCAAGAGCAGAATAGTTTAAAGCGCTGAAAAAGAGGCAAGTCTGAGTGCAGTGTTGACTTGACCAAGTGACTCAAATAAGGCGAGGCAAACCTGGCCGATAGTCGATGAACCGAGACGAGGGGTCCTACCAACTTCCACACATCTATGACTACTTACTGTCCGCCGCAGCTACACCTGGTAGACAGTCATTCGGACGAAGGCAGCAGTGGTTGCCAAAACGTCAACAAAAACTATAATAAAAGGTTGTAATTTGATGAATTTATTATAACTCAAATACTCACAGGTTTCCAACCGAAAGGCACATATCCAGGTCCAGCAACAATGGCCATAAAAAAGTTATAGAACACAGTGATGTTCCAAATGATATATAGAAGCAAATTCAACAGAGCCGCTATAGACGTCACTGGCCACCATTCAACGATACACATGAAAGACGACCAGCTGATGAGGCAAATAATAGACAGTGCTATCAGTGGCCCCCAATGCAACAGACGATAGCGCATCATGCCTACAACGACATCCACAGCAGATCTACATCATAGATTATGACTTAATAACTCAGTCTTGAACCGAAATGAATAGGGTTAGAATAATAGCAAGTAAGCGACCCAATACCCAATAACGAGTACCTAAGATTATTGGGTCCTGTTGATACCAGTACCCAATAAAAATAACCCAAAAAATGTCATTCTGAAAGTCCACCACAATTAGGGATAGGGTTAGTGACAAAATTAGGAATAACGTTAGAATTAGTGCTATAGCTAAAGTCAAAGTCGCACGAAAAAACGATATTGGCTAAATAATGTAATGCTAATTAATAATATGCTAATCAGTTGCAATAAAAACATCGCTTTATATCAATTTCAATAAAAATAATGTTGCATGAACGAAATGATGACGTAACGAATTGCAGCATGCAAGAAAGTAAACATGTCATGAGCTGGCTGTAGTGTCGATGCAGCACGCGCTAAGAGAGGAAAACTCGCTTGCATTCCGAAAGCAAAGGTCAGAACCTGTCGGCGATTGGTGCAACGGAAAGAGCAGTTGGCCTACTTCCAGTATGACAGCAACTTCTCGAAATGCAAGCGGAGTGTTTTTGCTCGGTACCACACTCCATCGATGCTGCTAGCGTTCAAATTTTGTCAAACACTACACTGACGCTAATAGTTGTTTGTGACATCACACTTTTGTCACATTTATCCACGTTAAACTTTATTTTTCCAGTATAAAGATAGCAGTGGCAACATTGACAAATTAACATCTGATTAAGCCAATTAGCGCTTTATAACAGCTACATAAACTCATGCGTCTTGGACTTTAAGCGATTAATAAGTATGGCTTCGTCATTATCTACAACAGGTTATTGGTGACTCATCAGAATGACAATCCTCGGAATTGTGGACACAACTGATACCGATACCAGTACAAACAACACAGCAAAGCAGTGTATTCTTTTTTCAACAAATACATATGTGAATAACACTTGCCTACCCATACCCTTACGACCATGCATGTTAGCACTTAGCATCAAAAAGCCAGGTGGCGAACGAGCGAGGGGTGAACAAGGGTATAAGCCAGAAAACAAACCAGACATAAGAGAAACAAGCCAAAAAAAAATCAGCCGGGCACAGCGGGCAAACAAGCCAGGGATGGAAAAGGGGGAAAACACCGTGGGTGTGATCAAGTTCAATAATTCATACTTCTGGGTTCAATTCACTGTTATAACAGAGCTAATTTTGAAGAGATGAGGGAACTGTTATCCACAGCTAGTTGGGAGGACAAACTGAATGGCTTGACATTAGAAGAGATGTGGTGTGAGATCAAAGAAAGTATTCTGGAGGCTGTCAAATTGTATGTTCCCATTGTCACGTATAATAAAAACAAGAAACCGCAGAGAAGAAAGCCTGTCTGGATGAATGATCGAGCTTTGGCAGCACTCAGGAGAAAGAAAAAGGCCTATGATAAGTACTTGAGAAGTAGAGATGGCAAGGACTACATTGAGTATGTGAAATTCCGTAATACTGCCAAGTCAGAGGTGAGAAATGCAGTCCGTAATTACGAAAAAGACATTGCCGGTAAAGCCAAGAAAAATCCCAAAGCCTTTTACCGTTATGTGAACAGCAAGCTAAAAGGCAGAGGTGCAATACCAGACTTACGTACCGGTGATTGATCTACTATTAACACAAATTTAGACAAAGCGAATGCCTTTAACGAATTTTTCAGTAGCGTTTTTACGAAGGAGGATGCTACTGCATTACCAACAGTACCAAATAAACCTGTGAAGCAACTATTAACTGACATCAGTTTCACAAGTGAGGATGTCTTGAAGCTTTTGCAGGGCCTAAAACCGGATAAATCACCTGCACCAGACATGATACATCCTCGAGTGCTTAAAGAATGTGCCAATGAACTTGCTTACCCGTTGTTTCGTTTGTTCCGGAAATCTTTAGATGATGGTAATGTCCCAAGGGATTGGAAAGATGGCAACGTGACACCTATCTACAAGAAAGGTTCCAGAACAAGTGTTGATAATTACCGTCCAGTGAGCCTTACATCAGTAGTATGTAAAGTCACGGAGAGACTGTTGAGGAAACCGCTATTAGAACACATGTTTGACAATGACTTCATCTCTGATTGTCAGCACGGCTTGATCCCTGGCCGATCGTGTACGACACAGTTGCTGGAGGTTATGGACAAATGGACTGATATTCTTGATAATGGTGGCAGCTTGGATGTTATATATCTAGATCTGGCTAAAGCCTTCGACTCAGTCCCGC
>Ga0209367_1007491_pt1 | contig 15042 bp, 9 predicted proteins | sample WorMetLIZISLAND2_FD_187412 | JGI IMG/M metagenome (GOLD analysis project Ga0209367, IMG submission 187412) | Marine gutless worms symbiont microbial communities from Max Planck institute for Marine Microbiology, Germany - Olavius geniculatus... ... | reverse complement strand
GTTAATGGTAGAAAGACAAGTGATACGTCAAAAGTTTTAGAATACTGCAAAGAATAAACGACAAATTTGCATAGCAAAGCATTTAAATATTCTTTGCCTGCTTTGCATAAATATTCGTCATCCCCGGAATTCTGCCTAATTTGACTGTAACATATGGATTTAACATGGATATTTGAGCTTTTATAACTTAGCGATGTTTGTTGATGGAAAGGTGCGTAATATGCCAAAAGTTTGAAAATTGTGTACAGGAAAAGTGTACAACTTGCGTGTCTTACCATTTAAATATTCTTTGCCAGATTTACACAAAACTGTCCCACCCTAAAATCTTGCTAAATTGGCAGTAACACATGAATTTAAGTTGATTTTCATTCAGCATACAGCGAAATATCAACAATCGTTAACACATACGTTGAGTTTAGATGAAAATCGACATAGACAGTTGCCCAGCTTTTGCATTTAGAACCGTCATCAGTCCTTTTAGGCAGCTGATCGATCGCTGGCATCATTGTATTCAGGATCAGCTGAGCCCAGCATTCGATTAGCACACACGTTTTAGCTGGTCAGTTACTGAAATTTTATTACCATGCTATCTGTTGCAATGCCCACACACTGAATAATTCACAGAATTTAAATCTGGACTTTTTGGCAGTGAGTTTTTGAGTTCAATGAACTCGGGCACATGGGAGTGCTGGTAAATGCCTAATTTCAAGGATAATGAAGATTTACGCAAATTAGGCAAAAAATATTTAAATGCTTCACTATGCAAATTTGTTTATTCTTTACGGCATTCTGAAACTTTTGACATATCACACGTCTTTCTACCACTAACCATTGCTGAGTTATCAACACTCAAACAGGTCCGGTTTTTTTGGCCCACCTTGTATTTGCCGTAATTTTTTTTACTGTTTTTAGTCTTGTAGCCCACTGGCCCTATGCATAAACAATTTTGTGTGCAAACTGACGTCGAAAATACTTAACCACTGGATTTATCAGCGGACCTGGGAAAAATCCCTTTTACTCAGACATTTGACGTGACTTTCTTGTCACAATTGATTGCATTTTTTGAAATTTTGAAAAGTACACGTTTGTAACCAGTAAATAATCGATCATGTTGAAAGCTGAGTATAAAATTTGAACGTTCTGCGTAAAGATTCTGCAGTGTTCTTCTTTAAGCTGTTCCAGACAGCGTGACCATAATAGACACACAAATAAATACGCGATACGAGGGACCAGTCACGTTTAACGATTTCACCTTTGGGCGGGCGTAATAATAAAAATCTGAAGGCGACTTAACGAGCAAAGCCAAACGAAAAGCTGGCTAGTCGGGCAAAGTTAGGGGCAAAAAACAGGAAGTTGCAATTTTTCGACAAACAGCAGCAAATTTTCGACTGAGGAGATTATATGTGCTCAAATGCTTTTATTTTTTAACAATCTTGTTTTAACTAGAGATTTTCGCTTTAAATTTTGTATTTTTTGGAAGAATTTTTTTCTTCTAAAAAAACTAAAATTGGGGGTAATTGCTCTCTCACCTTTTCGCAGAAACAACATTAAAGTTGTCGAATGTTATACAATGACATAAAAACTGTAAGACAGCACACTACAGAAGAAGATGACTATGACATTTCGTACAGTCGGCACTGCCACCGCAGTATATTATTAGACCCATAGAAACGGCACGTTCAGCCAATGACCAATAATGTGCCCGCTGGTCGGGACACATTGAATCTATGGCGGTCGTAAAGTCAGTCAGACAGTAGCTAGTCGTATTTATGAGCCGTGTAGCCAGCTCGCGCGTTCTCTGACGCCTGAGCACATGGCTCGGTGGCTTATGGCAAAGGTAAGCGGATGGCGAAATTTCATTCCGCCGTGTCGACTGCATTTCACTTTCATTTTTGGTCACTTCCATCAGCAGCAATACGTGGGTGGCAAGTTGTAGGCACTAGTTGTCAACTGGCTCATAACTCGATAAGAAGATTCGTTTGTATTTTATGAGTTAAAACAAAAGCGAATGTCGGCATTTTTCACAATGTCATGTTCGAGAGAACAGGAGACCCCAAAAATCAGAGAACGTCGCACAGCAGCGCGTATTCTCTGGCCTGCGGGACTTTTTTATGGCGTGGAATTGCGACACTCAAAAACTTACTTGCTGCAGCACGACACTTTGAGAGGGTTGTGTGAAATCTGAACTTAATAACGTTACTTACTTTTTTCTTGAACGAAAAAAAATGATGTGACGACCTCACATTTTACCAAACATGGCCTAATCGTGTTCAAATCCCGCCATGAAAAAACGCATTGGTATGATAAATCAAGACTGGCAGAAAGAAGATCTTTATAATTGCCTCCGAGACTTTTCTGAAGCAAATTGGATGATTTTTTCCCATCCGCGTTCGGTCGGCATCAAAGACTTTTCCGTCGTTTCGACGCCGTGGAGCGACCTGCAACTGCCGCGGCACTGAGTCCACAAGATCGGCAGTCCATCACACCGCATCATCGCTAGCTGCTGGTGACCACTGAAGCAGCAGCAGCAGCTGAGATATTTGACGCCATCAACTGACCAACTGCTGACCACTCGCCGACCGCTCGTTGCTGTCGTCAGCTGCGCGTGTGTTAGACCTATTCGTGGGTCTCCGCCATTGTTACATTGACACAGCCTATAGACGAGAGTGTCACCACCGCACGACATAGGCCCACCCTACTGATATATTAGTACTGCTGCTGCTGCAACTGCTGAGTGTTGACAGAGCGAATTTTGCACGTTTTAGCGTGGCGTCGGCATAAACGGTCACACCACTACTCAACTTTTTGGTACGTATTTTTGGTATCAGGGTCTATCGCTGCTACTGTGGCACATGCAATACTGGTAGTGCATGTATTATTTGTGCTGTTTACGCTACTTTAAAATTAATGAGTAGGCATACCGGTAAATCGATCAATCTAAAAGTCAACAAGTAATGTTTAACTGGCAGAGCTACAGTACTTTAACGTTGAGCAGTTCGATTTGTTTGACTAACTGGCAAATTGTTTTTAAACTGCTTAACGTTTAAGTGCTGTAGCTCACTATATCATAAATATTATAGTGCATTATCTACGCTAATAGGCTATACCAACAGTGCATAACAATGTATAGAGTTGCGAAGACACACGGGTCTTTTAAGAGCTTTGCAAAAAGCCAAAACAGAATGAAGATTTCTGTTGGATGCAGATAACAGACAGAAGTTTAGATAATAAAGTATGAGTAAAACTCTTTGAAAAGCCGGTATATATGCGTGTTTCCTGGTTAGTATCGGACCACGGTTATTTAGAGAGTGGCTAGAATAACACATAGCAAGTCAGAAAAGTCAGAATCATATAAGCCTATACATGTACCCTCTAACATAATTTTATTTCTGCAGTTCACCGTGTAGTAGGCTTACATAAAACGTAAGCCTCCAAATTTTCAAATATCAACTTATTTATATTTTCAACATTTTTTTACCAGCCGAAAAAGTAGTGGGCCCCTAAACTACACCTTAAACAAAACGTTAGTTGTGAAAAATCACGTCACGTTTTAAACGCGTCGTGACTCAGTCGGCTTTAAATAGAAAATAAAAGTTACCTCGTGAAACCACCCTATTTTACAAAGTAGTGTAACGAAGCGTTTATAGGTGATGTGATGGAATTTAGTGATCACTTAGGCTTAAGAGGCCCTACTGCAAATCTGCTGCAGAGTGTAGCGGCAAAATTATTTTCAAATACGTCAGCATTTGATGCATTTATGACAAAAATTTAAGGGCTTACTTCATGTACAAGGTGGCGCATAAAGGTGGTACTGAGCAACTGAGCACTTTTAAAAACGATCGGCTTCAATCGAAGTGAATCATTGCAGTAAAGAGTGGTCATGCTGATCACTGAAACACAGCGTTAAACATTACATAACGTTACTACAACGACAGACGCTATGTTTCCGCAACTGACCGATTGCTAGAGACCTGCGTATAGCATGTAAGCCTGTGTTTCATTTTTTACTGGCCCACTCTGTATAGATAGTATCCGCTCGAAGCATCATTGACAAACAACCCGATGGTGCGATGTGCAGTGTAGTACGCTACACTAAGCAGCAGCCGCCGCAGCTGACTAGCGTTAACCATCGATCGATGGCCGACAATAAATCAATGAACTGCACTGCTGGCAGCTGCACGACAGCGTTATTGATTGTAGCCTACTACTGCTATAAGAAATAATGAAAGCCAGACTATAGATAAGATCGAACAGTTGCCAGACAAAGCCGCAGATCGGCGAACTCCAGAGCAGTCCGTTATTACGCCAGCACAAAATACAAAAAAAAACGGCGACGTCAATCCAGATTTATTTGGGAAAGGCGAAAGCGAACGGGTTGATTCTATCTGGAGGCAAATTAATATTGACTCGTATTACGCTTTTTTTGGTTGGCGGGCGGGGCGGGCAATCGCCCGGCTATTTGCAATTTTCGATCCTTAATATTCGTGTACTTCTGTTCGCTATATATAGACCTACGTTAAACCGTAGCCGTAGCGTGCAAAAACGTCCTTTCAGCGTCACAATAGCTACACGCAGTACGGCAAAATAAAGAATGTAAATTGAGAACAGTCTCTAAATGTCTTTTTTAGCACGAAGTCGCTGGGAAAATGTCTTTATTACGCGCGACAGCTATGCTTCGCGCCTCTTAGCAATGGCCTGGGCGTCTGTAATTTGTCTGTCTGTCCGTGTGTCTGTCACACACTTGAGCCCAATCAAAACGGTGCACGCTAGGATTACGAAATCTTTACTGTGGGCTGCTCCAAGACTCTAGTTTTTAGGGACAAAATTTCATGCCCCTGGGTGAGGGGATTCCTTTCGAACGAAGGCGTCAAATAGGGGTTTCCCGACCTAAAAAGACGTTATTTTGCCGCCAATGGCTCTTAGAATGTGAAAACGGATGCAAATGGGCACAGACATGCTGCTTATCATAATAAGCAATAGTGACAAGCTTTTTAGTGGTGTGAACATCGATGATCTTGAATGACCTTGAACCCCTATAAGAGAGAGTTTTAGTGGTTTTTTTGCTATTTGTGGCTGCGGCGCTCATTTCAAGTGTGAATTGCGACGAAGTGGATGTAGATAGACCAAGACAACCTGCGAACAGAAACTGCTAGGCTGTCGCGCGTTTCGTGAGTTTTTCTCAAATTACTTGTAAAATGTTTTGATTAAGGAGCAGCCAGCCCCGGGCAGCTACACTGTCGATATATTGCAATGATATGAAAGTGGTTTAGCGAGTCATAGTGAAAAGTTTAAAACGCTAACAATCGTACAGGTATGCTGATTAAATGCACGCCCATGTATGGTTCCAGGTTAATTTTATCCGATGCATTATTGATCATGCAGCTAATATTGTGGTTTGTGTTCGTCTTAGCCAGGGTCGCATGTACGCTACAATATAAGCCTACGGCAGTAGTCAATACATTCTGTACCCGGTCGGCCATCTACCCTGCATGTTCCCGACTAGACATCAGGGGACTTTTACAGCCGCGACTTTTCCATGAGTGTTAAAGCACCTCGTGGAAACCGCTACGCTCCAGCTCGGGGCACGTGCTTGGTGATGATGATGATGAGTAGTCAATACGACTGTCTACGGATGGTCCTCTATGAGCAATGTAATCACTGTTTATAACAATTACCATCGTCGTTTATTACGCCGAAGTCACCCAATGAACGACCACATGCGCACAGTTAAAATAATAGTTAAAATAGTAGATAAGTAGTTAAAATAATGTGAGTTTACAGTATCTCTGTGCTTTTAAAGTACTTTGGGTGTATAAACTTAGCTATCAATTGATAGATAGCTACATACATGTAGAATGATAGATATACTAAAATGCAGCCAAAATTGGTTGAAATGATAGAATGCAATAGTGTAACCAAGCGTTGAGTAAAATTAAAATTGCTCACGATAATTTTGCAAACGTCAACAAGAACCGTTCATATTCACGTCCGGCAAAAAGGTTGTGTTTTCGGATCTGTCATTTACTTTTTTGTTCAACCGTTTGCAATACCCAAAGAGTTGTGCAGAAGGGAGTCATGGCCAGTAAATTGTTTAGATTTTGGCGGTAATCCGAAATGTGATCTTTATCCGTGGTTAGGCCTACTGTAACATACACTGTAAATTCGGATTGCGAGTCGAATCGAGAATGGCAGTGATTCAACGTAAAGCTATTTGGAACTTTTAAAGAAGCATCAGAAAGAAGAAAGTGCGTAAATTTAACTTTTGAAATCTTGCACGAAAATAGCCAACGTTTGTTTAATTGTTAATGTGATGTTACAGTGATGCTGATGACAGTCGACGAATCGCTGCAGTCTGTGCTTTCGTTATCCAGCATTCCCTATAACTACGTACTGTCGTCAGCAGCAGCAGCAGCAGCTATTGATGAGGATGAAGATAAAAATGCCGCGATCCACAACAGACCGCGTCATCAGTTCGTCCTCGGGTCGCCGTGAACCGGTCACAGCCTCTAGTGCCACCAGGGCTTTTAATAGACCGCACCAAGTTTCCATCTTCTTGGCGATACAGGGCCTCGTATGGTGTTGGTGAGCTGTATCGACCTACGTTTTACTTTTTCCTTACTTATCTAGTTACGTACTTACTTACTTATTTGTGCGACATCCTCTAGTGCCAGCAGTTCTTCCCGTTGTCCGAAAATCAAACCAACTTATATGCATCAGGGGCTTTTCTGAACGCATCAAGGCCTCTTCCGGTGTTGTTGCGCTGTAAAATTGACGTTTTACTCATTTACTTACTTATTCATTTTTGCGACAGGCTCTAGTGCCAGCAGGACTTCCGGTGGAGGTCTGGAGACGACCCCGCTGGTGTTTATCGGCGTGGGCGGTAGTCTGGCGGTGGTCGGCGGCGTTCCGCTCGTCATCACTCTCTCCCTTGGAGTCAACTCTTCGGCGACGATCATTGGCGTCGGTTTCGTCGGCTTCGGTTTAATCATCATTGTGCCCGGCCTCTGCTGGTGTCTGGTAGCTAACGTCTATTCTCAATGCGGAGGCAGCGATGGTCTTATAGCGCGGCAGAGACGTCGACATCGACGCCACGTTCGACGACTTTCCGCCGAACAAGAAGTCGAGCTTCTCGTTCTCAGGTCCGTATATATGCGCATCACCAGTCCTGCCAACACGGCACAATTTGAATAGTTTCGGCACTGTGTCGGTAGCGGTTCTTTAGTCAACTCACTCAGCCTGATGCAGTCTGCAGCTCTCGGTCACGTTAAAGGTTAAAAGGTTAAAGCTTGTGTATAGTTTTCTTTAAGAAACCCATTGCAGAGTCACGGAGCGTTAGGCTACCTGCCATATGTGATCACACAGTGTTACCGGCCACCCGACGAAGGTAAACGCGACCCGTCTTAACCCAAGCCAGACCGGCCAATACTCGATTTTACCTAGCCCAGAGAGATGGAAAGTTGAGTTTGTCTTGGTGTTGACTATATACGTAGATGGTTTACCTGTCTGCAGTCAGTCAGTTATCCATTCATCATCTAAGTAGGGCCTAATAAGCACCTGCTAACGACCCACGACCTCTGGACACGACCCTCTACCGTTACGTCACCATGTCACCGATGTGTGAGTTGAACTTGCTCTACCAGAATGAATGGCACTGTTTACGTGTTTACTTAGGCCTATTTACGTGTTTCATACCAACGACCACACCAAGTCAACTCAGACCTTCGTTTCTCTGAATATGGATAAGTCGAGTAACGGCCAGTCTGGCTGTGGTTAAGGCGTGGCGCATTCACCTGTGTCTTGTAATAGGTAGCTCTGAGCAATTCAGCGGTGTAGTGGGTTAAAAATGTAGCCTGAGCAGGAAGTTGCAATATTCTGACAGACATTCCACATTTTCGACAGAGGAAATTATGGATGCTCAGCATTTAAATTTTGCCCTTAAATTTCCACAAAATAGAGGTTGAGCTTCACATTTTGCATTTTTGAACTATAATATTACGAGAAAAAAAGAATTTTCCGACAGCCCAAAATTTAGGGGCAATTGCCCCCTTTTGGCCCTCCCCACCATCGGCTACGACGCCACTGGTGTAATCCCGTATGGCAGTCATTGCTCTGAGATTGATTTCCATGAATTACTAGACTCCTTGAGGAAAACTTCTACGTGCGTTGCTTAATGATTGATTTTAGTAAAGCTTTTGATGTTGTTCGTCATGATGTGTTGGGTGCTAAACTTGCCCAGCTTAAGCTACCTCCTTCTGTTTTGCAGTGGATTATTTTTTTTCTTAATGGTAGGCCTCAGCAGGTAAAACATGCATCATCTTTCTTTTCTTTTAAGCCAATCAACATGGGCATAGTTCAAGGCTCGGGTCTGGGCCCCACTTTGTACATTGTTATGGCTAGTGATTTCAAACCTTTGTCGGTAATAAATATATTGTTTAAGTTTGTTGATGACACGACATTCCTTGTACCAGAAAATACGGACACAGACATTTCTGTAGAGTTTGAACACTTCCGTTGGTGAGCTAAAAATAACCACATGATTATTAATCTTTTAAAGACTAAAGAAATAGTTTTTTGTAGACCATCTGCTAGCTCATTCTTACCATCATGTTTTACAGGAATTGAACGTGTGGTGCCTGCTAAGCTTCTTGGTGTCACATTTTGTAGTAACTTAAAATTTGATAAACATGTTAAAAACATTTTAACTATCTGTTCTCAGCGTTGTTATTTGTTGAAGTGTTTAGAAGCGCAAGGTCTTCCTGCCAAGCAATTGAATCTTGTTTTTTTTTCTGCCATTGTCGGGTCTCGTATTATCTATATGCCTTGCTTGCCTGGGGTAGATTTCTTAGTAATGATTTAATATCAAAACTTGATGTTTTTTCAAAAAAGCTTTCCGCTGGGGCTACAGCTGTGATTTGAGACGTTTCTCTGTTTTATTGCAAGAGGCAGATGAGCACTTATTTCATAAAATGGTTTATAACAAGGATCACTGTATTCACCAGTTATTACTTTCGGAAAAGATTTTACCCATGAAACTTCGGGCCACCAATTGTATATTGCTTTGCCTCAGTGTCACTTTAACTTGTACAAACGTTTGTTTGTATTGCGATATTTGTTTGGTGATGCATATTAGATTTTGCATGTAGATCTGTTGTAGCTCTACCATATTTTATTTTATTTCATTTTTTTCTTACTGATATTGTACCGATTCTGCTATGTTACGTTCTGTTTTGCAATGGCGTTTGACCGTTGTTTAATAAAAGATTACTTACTTACTTACTTATATAATACACATGTTTAGCCTGTTTAATGTTTTTTCTTGAGTGTGTGTATAATGAAAGTGCCACTGTTGTTTTATTGATGATGCATGTTGTGCAGTGAGACGGCAGCGTTCACTGCTTACACTGACGCCGTCATGTCGCCTTCCATCAAACGAACTGCCGACACCACTACTACGACCACTACTGCAACTACGACTACAACCACAACAACTACCACTGCTGCTACTGTCGCTAATAACGAATGTGATGACGGTAATCATGCCGACGTGACGTCAGAGCCGAATGATGTCATCGTCGCCCCTAGCAACGCCGCCGCTGTAGTCGTCGGTGATAATCACGTGACGCGGACGCAAAGTACCACCTGTCGGTGACGTCGTTTACGCATCCGGTCCGGCGAAATGAGTAATGACGCCGTTAGGACGGCGTTAAAAATAAGACAGATGGATTTACGTGCAGGCAGGATACGTGCTGCGTGAGGCAATAACAGAGCAGCATCAAGAATGGACGCATTGGAACAACAACATTCTGTAACTTGGAGACCATTCTTTTTTTCCTTTCCTGTCGTTTTTTCGTCTTTCCGTCATTTTTTTCATCTCATTTTTACGTTTTCCCCGTTGTCCCGTTATTTCGCTACGGAATTTGGACAACGCAGTAATGGCGTCATGCAGTCCAACTACAACGCTGCATTTTTTGGCCCATTTAGACAGAAATAACACATTTGACAGCATTAAAACTTGTGAATTATAAATGCAGTATAATAATTTCAGATGTAAGTAAGTAATAGTTTATTGCACATAATTATCAAACGTACGTGCATGATCTGCGTGAAAACAAAATCTCACAATGAGCGTACAGAAAAACTTAATGACCTAATTATGAAGCAAGTATTGAATTATGTTAAACAAACCGGAAGAAATTACATTTTAGACCATAACAAAAGAATGAGAGATGGAACGATGAGAAATGAAAGCTCGTAATGACCCACGCAGAACCCAGAAAACATTATCAAGATCGTGTGTACGTTGACGCGTTGACAAGGCTTACACTTTCACAGGCAGCATTGCGTGTTTTCTGTCGGACGACTAATAATTGTAGTACATTGAATCTACTCGCCAAAACCCAAACTCCACTACTTCGGTGTGCTGGGACTTGTCGAACGACGTGCCCGTAGAACAAGCTGTAGGGTCTATAATGACAAACCGCTACAAATCGAAAGCTTACAGCAGGTCAACGAGTCGTGCATGTTACAGCAATTTGCGCAACTGTTTTGTGCAAATTACTGGTGTGTGGCAACAGGCTGCATAACTGATCAATGCTGCCATGCGGTGAATCATTTTTTTGTGAGTTGGAAGCAATTTCATGTTTTGGCTTGGAATTTGATCCCCAAATCAAAAAAAAAATCCCCTGGGGTATCACAGATCCCGGTCCCATCTAACGCAGTGTGTCATTAGACCCCCAAGTGTACGTACCAAATGAGAACTAATTCCGCGACACAATTTAAGCAAGGGACATCAGTGTGACATACATACATACAGACATACAGACAGACAAACAGAAAATTTAAGTATGAGAATTTCAAAATTTAAAATTTAGAAAGATGTCACGTATAGACCTAAAAAGAAATATGTCACAATAGGCAGACTTGCTAACAGCGATGCCGCACAATAATGGAGTTTGGTTTTAACTGGGTCGGCGTGCAATTTCAGTCAGTAGGCCTATAGGATACTGCAGTATGTGAAGTAAAAATAGTCACGTTTTTATTGATCGTTTACAAACTTTAAACCATTTCTAATAAAAACACATTTTATCACTTTTAAAAGTTGTTCTACTCACATTTATTGGATTTGCGTATTCTGTCGTCGGTTCTCTGTGACCAAGGCATATTGATTGTTGATCAAACGCACTCAAACTGACACAGTAGTCAAATTTGTTATTTCAACATTGTCAAAAACTTCGCGTTTATTCGAAACGTTAATATTACGAGGGTCGTTAGATAAATAAGTTACAGAACAGCGTCATTTTGTTAGTTTTTCAAATATTAACCATCCGAAATATACGTTTTGTAAAGAATTTAATTCTGAGTAGCAGCTGTGAGTTTCATGACGATGACGTCACTGTGACGTCATTTATAAATCACGGTTTGTGCGATAGCAACAAGCTGTTGTACACTGTGTCTAAAAAACATCCCCGACATTTTTGACTGTAACTTGAAAACCAATTATCAGATTTTGATAATTTTTGGTACAGATATTTACGACACAACTTGCTATCAAACGACCGCATTCAGTTTCCCACCTCACCCAACGTTTGTTTGTGCACTATCTGGGGAAAGCACAACCAGCGAAATATTACTTTTTTATCCAATGCGATATGATTTCTTAATTAACATAACGCGTAAAAACACATTTTGTTTATATTTTTAATACTGTGGCCGACGTTTCATTTAGTTGTTCATTTTTCAACTGCCTACAGTGAAATTGCTTGAAGTGTTGGCCCACTATGCGAACACAGGCAAGGAGACGCTTTCTCCATTCACTTGACAGCAGTATCGATAATGTTCTGCTCCAGACCAATACAGGCTCTACCAGTCACTTTTTGACTTTACAAACATTCCTAAACTTCTTCTGGTAGACACACTGCTGCAAGACAGTCAAAACTTGTAATAGACTTGCTGTTAGACTTGCTTGCCTACAAATTAGGACAAATGGAATTTATTGACGTTTTCCATTCATTTCAACACGTATTATGCCTGGTCTGCTTTCCTCAGGTAGTGCAATAGCAAAAGTTAAGTGAGGTGAAAACTAAAACACTTATTTAATAGCCAGTTGTGTCAGAAATGTTTCTGCCAAAATTATTAGAATCTGCTAATTTTTATTCAAGGTACGATCGATAATATTGGGGATGTTTTTTTCAAGTTTTCTGCTTATTTTAACGCATATTTCGCTTGATCTGCTTTCCCTAGGTAGTGCAGAAGCATACACTGGGTGAGGTGGGAAACTGAACGGCCATTCAATTTAGTAGCCTACCGTGATTTACAAACGTGCGACGCAGTCGCAAATATATAAACGAATAGGCCTTATGTGTAGCCGAAATAATGAACAGATATTTGTAATACCATTCATCAAATATTTAAAACATAACTTTAAGTAGGCGCACTTGAATTGGTTAGTTCGGATAGAGAAGTCAAGATACAAGGTAAGCTAGATTGAATCAGAGACTGGTTTTTCGCAGCTGTTTTGTGCGGTGTCTAGTGTGGGCGCATAAACGCTGATTGCGCAGCTGCGCGACTGCAACAAGAAGCAAAGGAAGACGAATGATCACGTGAGTCGAGTAGCCTGACTGCAGCCGATGTGCAGTAGCTTTACAGTAACTGTAGTTCATCCACACGTCGTGACTGCCGTGCACTCGACAGCCATGTTGTATCGTCAACAGAATTTTTATCACGTGAAACATCGGGGACATTCTACCACTCTTCATTGGAGCAGCACTGTGAAATGTCTCGACAACAATCCTTGACGGGTGACCGCGATTGCGAATTTTGTAGAAAACGTCAAAGTGACAGAAGTTTCAAAATTAACCTGGACAAGGCGTGGGCAACAGTTTGGCTTCGTTTGTCTGACTCAAGAGTCAAGATGTATCATCGGGGACATTCTACCACTCTTCATTGGAGCAGCACTGTGAAATGTCTCGACAACAATCCTTGACGGGTGACCGAGGCCTTGGTAAAACAAAGTTATAGGCGAAGTTGCGTAGAAAACACAAAGATGCCTTTAGGCCTATATAAAACAATGCCGATTGGTGATTTACAACTCTGTTCCCAGTCGGATTAATTGTAGAGAAATGCTTGTCATCATCATCATCATCATCATAAAGGGATATGAACGTGGCAAGCATAAGCCTAATAAACATTATTTTTAGGATAGAAGACTTCGCCACGGCGTCCCCATCGCATTAGCAAATGGGTTAGTCTTATGCAGTGGCTAATGGCGCGCCGAGTGACGTTTGTCTAATGAAAAGCGTCGTTATTGATCGACTGTTAAGCTGCGTTCACACTACCGTACAGCTAAGTGCACAATTTTGGGTTGCTCACGCAGATCATTTGCATACTGTTTTCAGATGATTGACTAAACTGCTGCTAAATCTGCTTTACAACATGCATGGATCCTGCCGCTGACATTTCACTTTAGGCACGTGTACACGTCGTGTTAGCAAGGAAAATTACAACAATTTCAGGTCGTTTTAATCTTCCGTGTAATTTGCGTTTTTCTGCGAAAACGCCCGTTTAATTTGCATTTTTTCTCCGTGAATTAGGTTGGGCCCTATTTTTGAGCCAGTACACTCAGCTTGATGAAATTTAATGCTTAGACATACCTTGACAATTTCTAGTACCCAACATAGGACTGCGTCCTCGCATATCCACTCCAGCAGTGCGGTATATAATAAAGACAGCGAGGCACACTTGGCTCTTCCAATGACACCCCTTGTGTCATGATGGGGTTCCTGGCCCATAGGGAAAAGTGAGATCGAGTACTGAACCTCCAGCAAACTATGCAATTGCTTACTACTTATGAAAAAAAAGAGGACTTATGATTCACCGGGTGGTAGCAACAGTCAGCAATGCCTTTTACCTAATGATAGTATTCAGCATGTTGTTTGGACTTTTAGCCTTTTAAGAGCTGTTGTGTAATTATAACACGTAATGTCAAACATCACAAAATAGAAATTTTTAAAGAATTTTCTTCACCATACTTTTTGCCAGGTTGCAACTGAAAGGACACTTAACCTACACAATGCCCAAAAGTTCATTTTTAATAACATGGATATCTGCAGTAATTATATACAGTATAGCTGACGATTGAACAAGAATTGCAAAAAATATTAGAAGCTCATCATTCATTTCAATATTGACATATGGAAAAATTTATTGGAATAACAGAATTAATGTGCAGAAATGTTATGATGACATCTTTAAAGGCGGGATTATCAATGGAGCATATGACAGTTGTCAGGCTGAAATTCAATAATGAACAATATAAAATAAAAACATAGTGTGTTACCTAGTAGTAGCAGGCATAGGCATACTAAGTGAAAAGAACTGTGTACAACCGAACAATTATTACAAATAAGACCTGTTTTTCAACTTTTCAAACCCCTAAAATGGTCACTTACTATAACTTAACTGTGTGCACTGTAGGCCTACTGTAGTCTGTTCAGAATGACAGAATACTTCATGCAAGCTTACACTTTGACAGTCTCTCATGCAAAACAGAAAATATTTGCTAAAAATGGTAGATGTCTTTTATTTTACCAGCGCCCAATGATGTGTAAAACATCTGTATAAATTACTTATGTTAAAACCAAATTGCACATTTTTTTCAGATGCTGTTACATGGAAAATGATGAAAAATAAAACAATTGCACTCACAGCCTAAGATAAGAAAAACTGCCATGCCATAAAACTGAGAAACACTCGGTTTAATGTCATAACATTAACTATTAGCAGACTTGTAACAAGTCCAGCAACAGCCAAGTCCAAGTCCAAGTCCAAGTCCACCTTAAACGGGCAAGTCCAAGGCCGAGTCCAAGTCCTCTTCAAAAAAGGCAAGTCCAAGTCCAAGTCCAGTAGGAAAAAACGAACCTGCAAGCAGTTTTATCCCATTCCAGTATTATTTCATCTGTAGCAGTTACAGGTCAATCTCACTGTTGTCAGTGCCGGGCAAGGTTTTTCCCCATGTGCTTCTAGAACGGCTGCAGCCCCTTCTTA
>Ga0209367_1007490_pt1 | contig 15043 bp, 10 predicted proteins | sample WorMetLIZISLAND2_FD_187412 | JGI IMG/M metagenome (GOLD analysis project Ga0209367, IMG submission 187412) | Marine gutless worms symbiont microbial communities from Max Planck institute for Marine Microbiology, Germany - Olavius geniculatus... ... | reverse complement strand
TATACACTTGTTAACGGCAACATTAGAGCAACTACTATGACTGGATACAATCCAGTATACCATGCTTCCACACCAGAATACAATCTCTCACTCCTAAAATCTGATCAGACCATCAATTATTATGCACATACACACACACCATTCTGTCACTGCAATAATAAAATATAAAACAATACGACATTTGGCAATAAATGATATCGAAGAAAAAATGCTATCATTCTATCTCAGCAAGAAACAAATGCTTTACAGTAACAACTTGTGGTAAACTGAAGACTAGACAAAAAAGCATTAAAATATAAAAAGAACAAACCAAAAGATTGCTCCTCCAATTCTTTTGCAACATACGGCACTATATAAAGGTGTTCTGATTGAATGAGTGACTGACAGCATACTTTGTCATGTCAACAAAGTATAAGCCTATCATCATTATCAGTTCAGTTCGTAAACATTTGCCTATTCTATACCAACTATCCATTACTCATGCATGACATACAATAACTAATAATAAGGCAAAAGGCATTACCTTGGCAGTCACCGAGGTCTGGATGATCAGGACGATACAACTTTATCAACCCTGACAAACACGACAAAATAACAGAAAAAAGGGTCACACCGTTACTTGAAATGCAGGCCAATATCAAAACTTGTGCAGTGTAAAAGCAAACGCCAGTCACAAGCTGACTTAATACAAAGTGTGAAATAATGCTGCTCAACAGACGTCGATTCTGGTCTGCCATTCCGAAGGTCCGCTATTCTAAAAGTTTACTATTCCCACTAACCCTAAGCATAACCCCAAGGCTGGCCCTAAACCTAACCAGTAACCCTAACCCTAACCTTAAACCAAACCTTAGCAATGTGGTGCATATCTGCACAGTGGACCTTCGAAATAGCGGGCCAGTACCCATACGTCATGGCCATATCTTCATCTAATACTGACCAATTTGAGACAATAATGCATGAAATAGATGCCGAGACAAATAATCAACAATTTCAAAATTCTTTTCTGTAACATACTTTGTAAATAGTGGTACTTGTTGTTTATTTTTAAGCAGTTTTTTTGTATCAAAACGTAAGTCTGTGGAATAAAAAGGATTCTAGTTGGACATATCCTTTGATGCAACTGAGGAATAAATAATGTATCAGGAAAACGTTAAGCTAATCCAGTATGCAAGCTCCCTGAGTAATTATCAACTTACTATTCCGAGCACATTTGAAATGGCAATCGCAATCAACTCACGTTCAAGAAGGCTGCGATAATGCAGAAGGCGCTGAATGGGCTTCAGCAAGAAGGCACCAATGGGCAGGTAACAGACTTTCTGTGCTTCGAAGTCGGCGAATGCTCGTTCGAAGTCGGGATGATGCTTGAGAGCCATGCCGAGCTGATTCAGCAGCTGGTCGTGCTGGTCAATGTGCATCACGTACCACTGCACACCGGCCAACCAGCACACACTCTTGTGTCACTCACTTACAAATTAGTTATGCATGTAACAAGTAGCTACGTTTTTACACGTGACAGCAGAATGCTTCGCGTGTCTTAGCCATCGTCTAGGTGTCCGTCCGTCCGTCTGTCTGTCACACTCGTGATCTGTGTCAAAACGGTGCATGCTAGGATCACGAAAATCTTCACTGTGGGATGCCCCAAGGACTCTAGTTTTTTGTGACAAGATTTTGTGCCCCTGGGTGAGGGGGTTCCCCTCGAACGAGGGCGTCAAAAAGGAGTACCGCCCTTAAAAACATTATTTTGCCTCTATTGGCTTTTATAGTGTGAAAAAGGTTGCATATAGGATTATAGGTACAGACTTGCTGCATACTGTAACAAGTACTTGTGACGAGCTTCTTGGATTTGTCAACATCAATGACCTTGAATGAAATGAAAAGATGGGTCCGGGAATGGAATCCCTACTGCATGCTTACTCCTTTTAACGCATAACTCCACTGTTGTTGTGACTTGATCGTTGACAGATAAAATAAGTTTGGTGAAGAAATACAACAACAGTTGATTGGGCTTAAATTTGAGCAAATTAAATGAAATTACATCCATCACAATTATAAACCTGAAGATCAGATATTGCCACAAGTCCCCTGTGCATGCAACTGATAGGTACAGCACAACACGAATTACAGCACAAGTTTCTCACCTGTAATACAGACATGTTCCTAAGCATCAGTCCACCGAGCCGTCGAAAATCATCCGTCAAACGAACGCTCGCTTTGCCCTGCCTGAAATGGTACAACAGGCATAAATGTACTGAAAAGCTTTGGACACAACGTCACAAATTTTGTGTCGATCGGTTGAGGGGTTTCATATCATAAGGGGTCAAATTTTGCCATTATCTACTGATTCAGCAGGTCACCATTAACACAGGGCTGCACTACCACGTGCCTGTGATGTCATTACCAACAGCACGTTTTAAGCAATGCCTATATGGCCACTATCCTGATGAGAAAATAAACTTCAAGAGATTTGTGTGGTCACAGAGCAACAGTGATGTTTATGCATTCATCAAAATGACACTGACATTCTGCTTCAATTTTATGTATTAGATAAATAACAATAATAATAGAACTTTCACATTTTCACTTTATGCGAAATAAAGTAAAAAAAATCCCAGATGACATTACGAAAGCACAGAGAATCACAAGATTCACAACTGGTAGAAAAAATCTCAAAGCGAATTCCCATGCAATAATCGAACAAATGTGGAAAAATATCACAGCAAATCTAAATAAACCCCAAGCATAGCAGTTTACATTCAGTACATATTCCAACTCCAAGTGCCAATAGGATAAGGAAGTACTGACCACGACGCAAGGCGCTGTTCAATGTCAGTCAGTAGCTGCTGATGATGCTCGTAAATCGGCAGAATGGCGGCAAAGAATAGATCTGTCAGATAGTCAGGCATTGCATCGTTTCGACACATCGCTTCACGAAACCACTGTGCAGTGCATTGCACAGTTATTCAGATTCATATACACAACAGACTTCATTGAAAGGGAAAAAATGTCAGCCCAGTGCCGACACATTACACGAACGCTCGCCTAGAGCTGCAACTGCTGCATAACTCTGACTCTAACCGTAACATTTTCAACTGAAAACTGGCACGATGTTTACTCATAATTTGGGAAACGTTCACACCAACTGCAGTTGTCGGTTCTTTCAGTCGAGAGTGCATGTAAGACACGCAAATGAACCGATGGACAAACAAGACCCATAATGTGTGCGATCTGCTACACCGCTGCATGACTACAAATCAAAGTGACACACTGCTACGCGAAAGGCTATAACCAAAAATTCAAGCATACGACAACATCAAATGGTTTCTTATCTTCCATCGCTGATAATATTGTGCTGATACATAAATAATAAAAATCACCCATGCTTAGCACATTTACTGTGTTACAGAACTAGACACTGCAAACTCAACATCGCAGTATCAAGCGCCACATGCCTCCAACTGTTTCAGCAAATTTGCTGACTTTGATCTTTGATGCATTTCCCATAACCCAATCAGATCAATTGTGACAAGAAATTTGAGCTAATGCTCACGAGATGCGCGAAAGCTTGTAGCAGTTCCGGTTCAGTAGTTTAGCTGAAAATTGGGGTGTTCATGTTAATCTAATATACAAATACCAAATTCTTTATCTGGATCACATACCGGTAATGATAGTACCGTGGCGCCACCTTGTGAATGATACAGACTTGTGTCGCAGCCCAAAATCGCCAAAAAATCCATAAAACCCCCTATTTTGGGGTTCAAGGTCAATCAAGATCACTGAATTCGGCGCCAATCGAGAGCCAGTGTACGACTTCCTATTAGTGATTAATAGTAACCTAGGCCCCATCTCGCATCGTTACTGAGATACAGCGTCTTATTGGCCAAAAATCGCAAATTTTGCCCACCCCGTCTCATTTAGCGACTCGTTCGGGGTGACTCCCCTCGAATTTATGGAAAAGCTTTATGGTTCCTGAAACTAGAGTCTTCCAGGCAGCCGATGGCAAAGATATGGTGATCCTAGCTTGCACCGTTTTTGACTGATCCACCTGCGTGACAGACGGACGAACAGAATTGCGATGGCTAACACGCGCTGAAAGCAGTAGCTGCTTTCGCGCGTAAAAAACATAACAGAAGCGCCAAAGGCAGGAGAATATTTCAAACATTCGGTACTTACCACGGCAACAACTTGCAAGTCCTTCTTGTATGTTCGCTCCGTCATTAGCAGTTCTTTAGCCATATAATATGCAGCATCCATCGCATACCTCTGACATAACAATCCCAAAACGTAACAAATGACATGACGACATTCAGGCCATAACTATTGCCATCACAAATGGCATTCCTCGTAACACAACTACTGATGACAGTTGACATCTTCACTGATAGCTGTCCTCGTGATAAGAGGCCTCCAACATGTAGAAATTGATGCAAATTGATGCAAGAAACTGATCCCGATCTAATCATTAAGCCAAGTGATGCAACATAAGTCTTATCAATTGCACCAGTGCCTCTATGATGATAATCAACAGTGATAGCAAACCCGATGAACATAATCAGGTATTTCCAGTCTACAGGGCCGATCTGTGCAACAACTATTTAAGGAACATCACCTCTATAATGTCAAAGGCAGCGTCTCAAGAATTTCCGCTTTCATCATTCATATCCAAACTTACCAGTCTTTACTGACAAAATTAACAAACACACAGCTGTTAAATACAAATGCACAGTAAAAAATGACCAAAAGTACAGCTAAAAAAACAGTCTTCATACAAGAAACCGTAAACAATAATTACATTTACCAATGCTGATGGTTGGACAGAAACTTGTAACTATGTACACGAGCAGGGATGACACTCCACCGCCGAGATCCGAGAACGCTTATTATTCAGACCAAGCTCTGACGACGATGAAGATTAGTGGCATCATAATGCTTACCCGTCATCCAGAGCCACCTGACACTTCACCATCAAGATTCTAGAAACAATGCTTATGATTTAGGCCATGCTAAAACTCTTCACAAGTGGCTTGCTAATGCTTACCCGTCGTCTAGAGCCAGTCTCGTCCTCTGACTCGTCGGTCTGTGACGACAGGACGCTGGCGTTACTGGCCAGTGTAAATGACGCGGCCGATGCAGTAGACTTGGATGTGCCCGTTCCACCCGTCATCAGTGTGTCTACGAGAGGATTCCTACAGACACCAGCAGCAGCAGCAGCAGAAGGCCGGGCGGGTGGACTTTCCTCATCCTCGTAGATCGGAGGAGGCGGAGGTGGGGGTAAGATATCGTAGCCAATGCTGGTCACAGGACCGTTGCCGTCGGCACTGCCCGCGGCTGCTGCATATCGGAATGTCTCGCTCTGACTGTGCTGCAAGTCCAGCGGTCTACAGCATCATAAACATCCAACCTGATGTCTACAAGCTCCAGGCAATATATTTCATTCACAAAATAAAAGTACCAGTGCGAACAGGCCAATCTGGAATTGCTCCAACTTAAGCAGAGTGCCAAAAAAGTATAATTTTGTGCGTACTTTTGTAGCCAAAAAAGTGAGTTAGTGAGTAAAAAGGGTTTAATGTCTTGCCCGACGCAGTATAGGTCATTTCGGGGATGGCCTTTTTAGGCAGAATGCACTCAAACACATAATAATGAAACAGTAAGTTTAACCTTTACAGAAACACAAAACTCGAGAACCTAAAACTGTAAGAACTCCACTATGTGTGTGCACATGTAATTAACATAACGGTAGTTCTAACGATCTTTCCTGTTTTCCTCCAGATATCATCAGTCTTATAATGCAGGCCATCCTGCCAAGACAACAGTTTCAATCAGCGCACTATGCCATTTCTAGTACTAACAAAATGCATTACAAAAGTGACAATTTCACCATATTACCTGCAATTAACGATCACTAAAACAAATTTAAATATATAAATACCACGCAGTGCACTTTAACAGAAATGGCGCAAAAATTAGAAAATATATGGGACTGCTGCACTAATTGGATGCTGTTGATTGCAACTAAATACAGTGTGTCTCAAAAAAACATCCTGAACATTTTCGACTGTAAGTTCAACAAGGATTATCAGATTTAAATAATTTTTGGTAGGAATATTCCTGAGATGACTAATCATCAAATAACAGTTTAGTTTCCCACCTCACCCTTCATCTGTTTTTGCACTACCTCGAATGTGCAGAACCAACGATATATTACATTTTTACCCAGTGTGGTATCATCACGTAATCTAAATAATGCACAAAAACGCATTTTGTTCACATTTTTGACATATTGGCTGACATTTCATTCAATTTTCTTTTGGACAATCAATTAGGTGGGGACTTAAACATTTATTTTATAGCCAGATGTGTCATAAATATTTGTGTGTAAAATTATTAAAATCTGTTAATTATTTTTCAAGCTATGATCGATAATTTTGGGGATGTTTTTGTCATGTTTTTTGGTATATTTTAATGCATACTGTGCTGGGTCAGTTTCCCTAGGTAGTGCAGAAGCAGACATTGGGTGAGAAGGGAAACTGAATGTTCATTTGATGGCAAGTTGTGTCAAAAATATTCACACTAAAAATTATTAGAATCGGATAATTTTTCTTCAAGTTAGAATTGAAAATGTTGAGGATGTTTTTTGAGACACAGTGTACTGTTTTGTTTCTGGCAAGTTCAACAATCACCGTGAGTACGGCGGAACAGGCTCGACATTCTGGACGTGCTCAGGAATGTCGGCCATCTCCGGTGTGCGAGGTAGGACTGGTTCTGGGGGCACACCCGTCGTGACATCCGACAGAATCGGTGCCGACAGCAATCGATGGTTGTCCTTCGTCAGCATGAACTGAGACGGATCAATGCGTACAGTTGCCGGCACCGGCACTTCTCCATCTATGATTAACACCCAGCCAACATCAGTTTATATCAATTTCTATGCTTAATTTTCAGCAAACGATCTATATTCTACACTGTTCATTAACACCAGTGTCGTTGAATCCACTGAGTCGAGTCAAAAAATTAAGTCATCCCAACAAAATCAGTCAGTAAATTAATTCATACTAGCATTGAACAATTTTTTTAAATGATTGAAAGACTCATAAATTCCTGAATCAAGAACTCAATACCTAGGGCCAGAGTACATGGACATCAAAATTAACATATACAGAATGGGCCATAAAAAACCATCCCCTGCATTATTCTGCTTAAAATGCTACTGCATTTGTTATTATGGACTGCGCCGTCGAAGCCGTTTATATGGACAAAATGACACACCATATAAATTGCTAGTTTGTTCTGAACATATCAAAACCTAATGAGTATGTCAAAATGCTATTAAAAAATAATACAATAGAATCAAAACACACCAACTGTATTATATCACAATGGTGAAACACAAATGGAAATACATGCTTGCGTGTATGTCTAAGTAAAACAGCGAAAACTTTACACAACAACAAGACAGTCAAGTAAACAACTGTTCAATATGCCCTGCTGAATCTCTTTCGGAACTTTGCTAAACCCAGCGTTGCCTTTCTGGCTGCATATCAGCTCCACTACACACTCGATATTCTGTGTTGTTCGGACAGTCTGCTTCCGTCCACTGCCGACCTTTTGAGAAATCGAGTTCATCTTGTCAATAATTGACAAAATTATATTGCGCAGAAGATCTTTAACAGAACTGACAGCCCAATTCTTGTTTAAAAAAACTCTTCACAAATGCGTTTAGCACCCCATCCCTTTTCTTGGCGAATGAGTTTGATCGACGCTTTATCTTCGTACGTTAAATGACGTTACACTGTTTTCGCCATTGTGTTTCCTGTAGAGTTGTGTTGCTTTCATTTATTTTATCCCACTACAAAATTATTTCAAATTTTTGCACGATATTTGCCCATGTTACTCAGAACTGATTATATTTCAACGTGCATTATTCACTTAAAATATACATTACTCTTGGAAGACATAATTAGCTGACATGTAGGAAGACGGTTTTTTATGGCCCACTCTGTATATTTTATCCACTTTCTGGAAAGTGCATAATTTTCTGATAATTTTAACACTAATATCGGCACCCAGCTTTTTGTCCGGAGAAAGTTACACTTGAAATCGACGATTTACAAACATGATGTAAAAAACGTGCCGCTATGATGGCTAGGCAGGAACAACAAGTGATGTCGTGAGCCTAGCCGATCGACATCATGAATATTAATGGCCTAGCCTTATCTGAATGATGTCACCAGCTAAGCCTATGACGTCACCAGTTGAACTGATAGACTGAAATTTTTAGCATAACGTAAAGTAATGCCACATATTGTTTGTGAAATTGCACATTAATTTCATATATGTATGAAGCTCAAATCGACATATTATGTATGCGAGGTTAAATGTCTAATTTAAATCGACATCAAGTGCGTGAATGAGTTTGACAGTGTCCATGGACCTTTAAACTCAATAAGTCCTTTGCACACTCTCAGCCCTAAACCCAGTCTTTTTCTTCTGTATGGCTGCATCAGAGACAAAGTAAAAAAAGACTCGTGAAACTTACGTGCCTGTCTGCAAACAAAGCTAAGTGATAAATCACGTAAACACCTTGGTGATTGGAAGTTGCCAGCCTCGGTCCATTTCGCGAAAGACTCCACTGTTCACCCACGGATTGCGGAAGACGATACGACTGGCCATCGAAGCCGGTGTAGGTGGGGTTTCTGACAGCAGCAAGGCCACTGAGGTTCGGAGAATAAGCTGCAAATTCGCCGCGATACATCCGATCGAGCGTAACCGATCCACTGGACATGGCGCTGTTGAAGTGTGAGTTCAGTGTACCGGTGCGTGGGCTGCCGGTACGACTGTGAATTACTGACATTGTACGAATGCTCGTCGACCTGACAATACATGCGCATTAGAGGTTAATTTAACGTTATGCGCTATACAAATTCACATTTTATTTACTTACTTGCAGGGCCGACAACGAAACATCAACATTCTGCCACGTGGCTTTCTGTATACCAGTACTTAAGAAAACTCTGTGCTTTCCCCGTACCTACTTCGCTTAGTAACAGATAGTGACAGTTAAACTAGAGCAATAATATCTGCAGTGAGCTTTATTTACTACTGAGCGGCACATAAAAAAGTGGAACGTTTATACATGCATGACATAGGTCTGACAATCGAACAGTTTATGAAACAATCAGCGCCAACCATTGCAGTAAATGCTGGTCATGTTGAATACTGCACTCACGCTACAATAAATCATCAAGGCTTATCATTTCCAAAAACCGTCCACTTGCTCAATAATGCTCAATCCAAGTAAAGCATGGAATAAACTTTTCTGTCCACTACCGTGCATGAAGAAATAATCCAACTTGGTTGAAAGAATACAGGCGCACTATTACAGCTGAACTAATGTGAAGCAAAACTACTGAAAAATATCGTTCAAAGCCTAACACTTTCAAAACCTACAAAATCAACTTGGCGATATGCATGCATATGCAAATAGAAATGATAATTCTTCTGCAATCTACTATCCTGCCTTATTGACAAATTTAGTCACTTAATTTAAATGTGTTATCCGGAGAAAAGTTCGAACAAACAAGTCGATAAGACAATATGCAGTTCACAGACCGTTCGAATGGTGTGGGCGTTGGTCGATTCTCTCGCACCTGCTCAACCAATTCTTTCTGTGTCCGACCACAATACCTGACACAAACAATGGCACAGTGACCAGCCACCGATATTGAAGGAAGCAACAGAACAAGAATGAGTGAGTGAGTTGGGTTTAACGTCCCGCCCAACACAGCATAGGTCATTTCGGGGATGGCCTTTCCAAACAAAATTGCACATACACTTAATAACAGAACAAAAAGTTTAACCTTAACAGAAGTTTTAACCTTTATGAAACACAAAACACAAAGAACGATCTAAACCTAAAATTGTAAGAACTGCCGATTACAACTGTGCATATATATTGATAATGGCAGTTCTAATAATCTTCCCTGTTATCCTCCAGACAGTCATCAATCTCATAATGTTGTCTATTGGAGAACAGGGAGAACAAAAACAGAACAAAAGCAACAGAAACAGGAAACATAATTTCAAAATGCATTGCTGAGCAAACAACCCAAGAACTGAATGACCTCTGCTGATAGGACACGTACCAGTTTTTCAAGACATAGAAAAACAGTAGTGTGGCATATTTGAAATGAACAACAGTGCAAAAAAAACTGCAAAGTAAAACCATAAATGATAATGACTTTATCTGTAACTGATTTTTGGTATGCAACAAGAACAACTCAGTAGCAAATCCATGCTAAAACACCTAAAAGCTAATAATGAACCAAAGTTAAACTGTATCTGTCATATCTCATGGCTCAAACTAAACTATGCAGTAAGCAGTAATTTCGAGAGTGCTGAATTTGCAGGACCAGAAACTATTGGACCACAAAATAATAACAGCTGGAAAATGGCACCAAAACTGAATAAAAATTGGCAGCAAATGAAAAAGCAGCACCAAGAAAATGTGGGAGCAAATAAAGGATGACCAAATCGCGAAGCTCAAAAATGCGGAAAATTAAAAATTCTTGCATTTTTCCATCCTTGCAATTTAATCTGTCATTTTACAGGTTTTGCATTTTCCAGCTATTGTTATTTAGAGTAGCTGTGATCTTACTTACTGTGATTGTATCAGAACAAGTGTATTGGAGACTGATTACTAAAACAAAGTCATAAACAAACACTACATAAGAAACGCCAATGTTCTGTTCTAGAGAGACTCAGTAATGTCGCGAGTTAAAAGCTCATCCAATGCTTCCTTAGACCTGAATGATGAGCCACTGCTGACGACGAGATTCTTGGGTCGATTGGCTCGTTTGACTGTGTGACAGCGGAAAAATGCATGATGCTCAATACACCTCTTCCAGAAGTTCTTTGACCAGTTCCGTGATGGGAAGTAGAACTCCACGGTGTCCTTGTAATAGCCCTGCACAACAAACAGTAACTGCTATAATTAAAAAGATTATGCAATAGAAATAATATCACATACCAGCATACAATTTCCCCCCAATTCACTGCTATAACACTGTTATTCTCTATCACATCAACAATCCAGTCAGTAAAAAAATCCGGCCCTAGCTGTCCTCTGGTCATTATAATCACTCGCTCTAAGTGGCGTTCCCTATTTAATCTTTTTGCGCATTGCATGAAACCATGCCCCCATCCTCCAACAGACAGCATTATAAGATTGATGACTGTCTGGAGGACAACAGGGAAGATTATTAGAATTGCCATTATCCATACATATGCACAATTATAATCGGCAGTTCTTGCAGTTTTAGGTTTAGGTCATTTTTGTGTTTTGTGTTTCATAAAGGTTAAACTTTGTGTAAAAGGTTAAACTTTTTGTTTTGTTATTATGTGTATGTGCAATTTTGCCTGCAAAGACTGTCCCCGAAATGACCTATAATGTGTCAGACGAGACATTAAACCCCACTCACTCACTCACTCACTGCATGAAACCAGTAATATTTCATTCAACTAGAAGTGAAACTAAAAGCAAAACAAGAAAAGGCCTGCTAATGCAATGGGAAACGCACAACAGTGATGCATGTTTGAAAGCCCAGTAAAACAAGATCTAAGTCGGTTGCCAGAAAGCGCCAGACGACCAGCAGCTAAATTATCTATAGTGTTTTACTCGTACATACCAGAGGGAGCGACCTGTCTCGCTCAGCCAACACCGTATAGGCTGAAAATTGCAAATTTTTCCTACCCCCCTCTCATTTAGCACCCTCGTTCGTGATGATCTCTTTCGAATTTATGGAAAAGCTTTACGATTCCTGAAACTAGAGTCTTCCAGGCAGCTAACGGTGAAGATTTGGTGGTACTAGCTTGCACCATTTTTGACTGATCCACCCATGTGACAAACGGACAGACAGACAGACAGAATTGCGACGGCTAAGATGCGCTACAGCAATAGCTGCTGTTGCGTGTAAAAACTGAAACAAAAAATTGCCGAACAGTAAGTAAATTTATAAAGACAACGACATCCGATATGCCAGTCTCGGTTTGAAATGCTCTATGCAATGACTTACCGTTTCTTCCGGATGCAGTTTGATAAGAAATCTCCGTCGTTTGAAGCAGAGTTTGCGTATTTTTGCCCATGAAAACGAGTTGATCTTCTTCATGCTGCCTTGACATACAAAGATGCCGGAATGAGCCACTGCTAGGTCTAGAGGTACACCCTCGTGATCCTATGCCAACAAACAGTCATTCTTAAACCACTATCATTATTTCCACAGACAATACAGCATAATTCATGTCCTGAAACTTAGCCAGGAACCAAAACTGGAGTGTAAACTTAAACAGCTTTGTGCAGAGTTGCCAACACTGTGATCCATAATTTCTCATAAGAAAAAGCAAAATTCCAGTGTTCTCCTTTCCAGCACCAAAATGCTGCATTTACCGATAAAAAGACCAATTTTTCTGGGTGGGTTTAGCTCAATGAAAAATCAGCTGATGAAACTGGTAAACACAGCCGATGTTATTGATTAAATGAACTGGATTAATTACGCATTGTGGCTAACTGTTAAACTGCACCTGCTAAGTCATCTTATTTACTTACTTCACTAATATGTTTAAAACATGTTAAATACTCGGAACAGAAGCGGTACTTTTAAACAGCTAACTGATTAAACACAATTAATCACGACAAAATTGCGGGACTCCATATTTTCCCAGAAATTGTATAGGACAATGGCCTCATTCCAGAAGTAAAAATTTCACCTTTAAATTGCATAACTTGCCAACCTCAAGCTTCAACCTACATAGACAAGATTATGATAAAACCTAGTGCTTTCAAAACTGCACAATACACAAAACCGATCTGTTATTGACATACGTGAGCGGCAAACAAGTGAAGGCCGTAGACATCCACTTTGCGAGCTGTATCCAGCAGGTTAAACTCGGCTTCTGCCGGCGTCTGACCACTGCAAATTGTACGTAACCGATTTCACCAGCTCAAACTAACGCTATTAGTTTGCTTCATTCACTATACGAAACAATTTAAATATGCTCTTATTGAGCAAATCCATTGATAGCACATCAAGCAGCTATTCTTGCCACTGCTGTTTCAAATTTTTGTTCAGCTGACCAAACTATGCAAAATAAGACCAAGTCATGCACAAGTGAATTTTGATAATGCGTTTTAAGCGAATGTTCTCATATCACCCAACAAGACTTGGCTTAACCGGCTACAACTAACAAAAAGACTGTTTAATGGAAATCAAAAGTCATACAAACTAGCAAAAGTAGTTAAGTATCAGGTTTTTCTATAATGGTGCCTTGAAACTGTTATTGAAAGATAAAAGAATGACATCAACAAACAATTGCAAAGTTCTGCAAACAAACACCCTGAGAAACTATGAAAGTAAACAACCTAACGCAGTACTAACATTATCACAGCATACAATCTGTAGTTGAGTAATAACATACTAATGCTCTCGATGGTGCTCCATTATCTTGTACTCAACTTCCGGCGTCTGATGAGGCAGCAACTGCATGCTGCTGATGTAAGATGCATTCGCATACTCATCGCAGTAGTTGCCGACCTCCGCTGTCATCAGTGCAACACCAGAAATGTACAATGTCAACAATGTCATGCATAGGTAGAGTAACGGTAGGGTGCTGTTGGAATTACGACCAAAAGGTCGAGGATTCAATTGTCGGTCAGATCACTATCAGCAAGTGAGTGAGTGAGTAGGGTTGAACGTCCCGCGCAACACAGTATAGGTCATTTCGGGGATGGCCTTTGCAGGCAAAATTGCACGGACACATAATAACGAAACAAAAAATTTAACCTTTACAGAAAGTTTAACCTTTAGAAAACACGAATCACAAAGAATGACCTAAACCTAAAATTGCAAGAACTCGTCATTATAATTGTGCATATGTAACAGTAATGGCAGTTCCAATAATCTTCCTTGTTATCCCCCGGACAGTCATCAATCTCATAATGCTGTCTATCGGAGAACAGGGGGGGATGGTTAGTACTTGGATGGCTGACTGCGTGCGGAATGAAAGCATATAACCAACACTAAGGTCAGCTCAGCCTTAGGTAAATCATAGGTAAATTAAGTAGAAGGCTCTCTGGCTAAGATGAAAGCAGGAAACGTTCACCTGTGTCTGGAGGTAAGCAATACTGTGTGATCCAATATGACAAAGCTCTGTGCAAACGGGTTTCCCACAAAGAGCTATACACCACTTAAAACTTATTTTTCACCAAAAGTGGAACTGTAGCAAAGAACGGCGTTTTCAAGTGTTCTGCATGCGATTATTGAGGCTGTCTTGTGCAAAATTGTTAACTGCTCAAAATCTACATACAAAACAAAAAAAACCTGGTCCGTAAAAAAATCCTACTACAACAGTAAGTACCACTCTGCAGTTGTACGTTCATCAAACTGTTCGTTATCCAGTGCAGTACAAAACCAAATACTTATGCTGACATTCAAAAAAAAAAAACAAACATTCAAAATTGTACTATTATCTGAGTATTACAATTGCTCAAAAGCACGCTTAACAAAGTGGAGCTCGGTGGCCGAGTGGTTAGAGTGTTGGACTCCGGTCAACTTCACCAGAGCGAGAGGTCCTGGGTTCGATTCCTGGTCAGACTCCTCAAAATTTCCAGGCCTCAGGACAGTCACGTGGTCACGTGTCCAGCGGGTTGACCAGGAAAAACACGATTGACTAGGCCTTCTACTCCGAGCTCCCCGAGCGAGCGGAGCGAGCGAGGGGAAGTGTACCAAAGCTTAACCCCGGGAACATAGAAATTCTGGCTTGAAAACCGGCGAAGCGCTAGTCCTTCACCAGTCCTCACCCAGGCATAAAGGTAGCGGTCAACGGCTTCTTCTTCGAGGAAGGCGGATGAACTGCGCCTCATTGGTGTGATGGTCGAACACCAGCGGGAAGCCTCTGTCAGTCCCTAAAGGAGGGTCGGTCAGATGAGTGTCGATGCGCTGACCATAAAGTAACAACACGAATGAAATCTGATGCCAATACAACCGAATGAAAG
>Ga0209367_1007488_pt1 | contig 15045 bp, 8 predicted proteins | sample WorMetLIZISLAND2_FD_187412 | JGI IMG/M metagenome (GOLD analysis project Ga0209367, IMG submission 187412) | Marine gutless worms symbiont microbial communities from Max Planck institute for Marine Microbiology, Germany - Olavius geniculatus... ... | reverse complement strand
ATAAACAAAATAAATTACTGTTTGTCAAAGCGTCACTGTGACGTCATCGGCAGTAACGTGGTAACCGGTTTTTGAAAATTAAATAGCATTTTTAGCTTAAACATTTTTAATGCTGAAAAATCGGTATTCGGTCATGTTCAGAAGTCTATAACTTCGTCGTTTTTCAACAGAATCCTATTTCACTTAACAGTTAGATGTAGAACGTTTCTGTAAATGAACCTGTCAAATTTCATGTTAAAATTCCAAGCGGTTGCTGAGAAAACGGCAAAAAACTTTAGGGGGCTACTACTTTTTTTGCCACACCCTGTAGTGCTACATAAAACTTTACTTACTGATTGACTAAGTCTCTGGAATGGCATGATGTATCATCAGACACTTGCTTATTGATTTTTTTTGTCTGTGACGCTGTTACGCAGTGTCCGTGGCATAATTTTATTTACTTGACCGTCTATCAATCTGCCGTAGTTTTTTAATGTTATCTGTTGTGTGCATTTCTGTATTCTTACCCGACTTTTTGTTAGCAATACACAGAGATGAAGTAGTCAGCTTTAGAGGTCGAAAGATCAAGAGATTTATGCTTTGGCGTCAAGTACTAATTATCTTGCTGCTTTTTCTGGCTGTCTGTTTATGTATTTTATTTATTTGCATTAGAGATTATACGGTACTACATAGTGAGCCATAAAAAAACACCAAAGTTTTTTCACCATAACTTGAAGAAGAGTTATCCAATTTTAATAATTTTTGGTACACATATTTACTACACGCAGTTTCCCACCTCACCCAACATCTGCTTCTGCACTACCTGGTAAAAACAGAACAAACAAAATATGCATTAAAATCAACAAAAAAAACTTTAGAAAATTTCTTCTTTCCGGATATTTGGCCACCAACAGCCAATAAATTAAAAGGTTTGACTGTTGTGCAGCAGCACATCTATTAAATATGCATAACATCTAGGAATATTGATAAATTCAAGAAGTGACTAGTGAAGTCTGGATTGGTCTGGAGCAGAACGTTATCAATGCTGCTATCAACGAATGGAGAAAGTATATGTTCGTGGGCCAACATTCCAAACATTTTTGTAGGCAGTTAAAAAATGGACAGTTAGATAAACTATTAGCTAAAACGACAAAAATATGGACAAAATGTGTGTTTTGTGTGTGTGTTTTTTTTTTATTAACCAGTGGTTAAAAATCCAATTTTTTGTTCGTTTTCTTTCCCCAGGTAGTGCAGAAACAGACAATTTGATAGCCAGTTGTATCAGGAATATTCGTACCAAAACTCATTAAAATTTGATCACTTTTTTTCAAGTTATGATGAAAAAAATTTTGGTTTGTTTTTTATGCCTCACAGTGTAGTATGCACACAAATATAATCCATATTATCAAGTAATAGATGTTTCTTCTGCTAATCTGTTCATTTATTTATGTTGAATATTTTACAGTTGAAATAAGTTTTAAAAAGTGTAAAAGTGTAGTTCATAAAAACTGAGTAGTAGCTCTGTGTTACACAGAGTCACCTGAGAGTGAATGGTTGGGAATTTGTTCAGTGATAGAAACATTTGGCATAGCATTAATGCATTGTGTCTGATCAAAGTTGCTTTACACTCGGCCCGGTTAGTACATAGATGGGTAAACCGTCTATTCAACCACCATTATGCAGTATGCAACCAGCCAACTAAATTGATTTAGTTTTTTACTTTTTCATGAGACAGTAAAATGAGCATCAGCTGTGAAGCTGAGTAATAGTGATAGATGTCATTGGTGAATGCAGTCCTATAGCTAATAGCTGGCAGTCGGGCTGATTGCTTTGGTCTAAAGTTCGGTGACCACCTGGCGCTGTGCTGCATTTATCGGATAAACCAGGTGATCTCTCGCAATCGCTGTCGCTGTGCATTCATGTTAGCTTATCGTTGTGCCGCCCTTTCTTTCTGGAGCTTTCTACCCACCTTTCTAACTGAATCTACCTCTTTCTCATCTTTTAAAACTAGTCTAAAAACTTGTCTCTTTAGGCAAACCTACCTACACTAACATGCCACGTGTCACCAGCGACACTGAAGCTACTGCCATATGGTGCTTTAAAAATGTGTATATTATTATTTTTTTTTATGTGCGACAGCAGAATGCTTCATGCATTTTAGCCATCGTCTAGGCATCCGTCCGTCTGTATGTCTATCCGTCCATCTGTCTGTCACACTCATGATCTGTATCAAAATGGTGCAAGCTAGGATCACAAAACCTTTACCGTGGGCTGCCACAAGGACTGTAGTTTATCGTGACAAAATTTTGTGCCCATGGGTGTACGGCTTCCCCTCGAACAAGGGCGTTTAAGAGGGGCACCCCCTAAAAAGACATTTTCCAGTTATTGGCTCGTATAGTGCGAAAACAGTTGCAGATAGGTACACACATGCCGCTTATCATAACAAGCACAAGGTTATTATTATTGTAAATGTACAAAACATTAGTTTATACACTTGTTAACGGCAACGTTGAAGAACTTGCACATTGAAAACAGCAAAAGTCACAAAAGGTGATATTGCTTGCATCACACTGACTGTGTGTCATTGTACTGCTGAATATTATCACCTTTTGTAATTTTTGCTGTTTTCGATGTGCGAGTTCTTCAATGTTGCCGTTAACAAGTATATAAACTGATGTTCTGTACATCTACATTTGCTGTTTTATTACTAAAATACTGCTTTCCTACTGGTGATCAGTTACAAAGATATTGCACTTCAGATATATTTTTTTACAGTAGCTAAATCTTTTGATGTCTTATAACTGTTACTTACTGCCTAATGGCATGACCGAACAAAGCAGATGACACGCGTCAGGCATGACGTCACCGCTGGCCTGCATTGGTGACAATATTAAACAAAATTTTTTTTATATCTACAAAATCGTCTTTACACACAGTTGTAAACTGGTAAGTTTTTACATATATATTTGCTGTTTTATTGCCAAAAGTCGGGGAATGAGCCTGACGCATGTAATAAGCGCTATAGCAGGATTCGTATCTTTACCTTTTATTTTTTAAGGCAGAGCAGTTTACCTGTGGTCAGGTACAGAACGTTGGATGTGTCTATTACTGCTGCTGCTCTTACTACGCTGCTGCTCGTTATACCTGGAAATCAAGGTTGTCTGTGGTAGACTTCGACTGACGTCATCTAATTGCCAAACCCTCAAATAAACGAACTAATATTGCATGCATCACCCGCTTACTATAGGCCTGAAAAACACTTCAATAGTGCTAATTTAACTAATCGTATTATTGCAGTTATTGTACCGTTGCGTAAAATGGCCGATCACTAACGTCTACAAAGTCAAGTCAAGCTACAGTCTGAGCCCATCTCGTAGTTAATAGAGTTCTAGCCAATTTTTGGCAAAAATTCTACAAATTTCGTTGCCATGGCAATGAGAGTCAATGATGGTAGACCTACGAAAATTATTTATTTGCTCCACCCTTATAACCCTTCGTTAGATGCAAGAATCTTGGAGATATCTTGTACATTATGTTGAATTATAGCCCGTTTTGTTGCAAATTTCATTCCCATTGCAACGAAGGTCAGTTGGGGTAAAATTCAATTGGCAGCATTCGCTGGCCCATCCCTGAAAACCCCCCTATAGACGCAAAAATCTCGCAGATATCTTACACAAGCTGAGCTATAGCCAATTTTGTTTCAAATTTTGTTGCCATGGCAACGGGGGTTGGTCAGGGAAAAATTCGATTGGCAGCATTCAATGGCTTATCCCCAAAACCCCCCTATAGACGCCAAAATTTCGTAGATATCTTATACAAGCAAAGTTATAGCCCATTTTGTCCCAAATTTCGTTGCCATGGCAACCAGGAAGGGTCTGGGGTAAAATTGAATAACACCATTAGATTGGTCATCCCCAAAAACTATATCTTAGAACCAAAAATTATGACTCTATCTTATACACAGCCAAAGTTACGACCGTTTAAAGAATTGTTTAATTTTCCCCATAGGCGCCATTGTAATTTTTTTCGAATTTTTCTAATAAATACGTTAAATATTAAATTTTAATTTTCTAATCCCAAAAAGGCACACTGTTGCCTGCTATCACATTGTTCGAGCCATTGCGCACAAAAATCCGCTGAGGGGTCTGAGCTGTAGGTGTGTGGAAGAAAAAAGTGTATATGGATATAAAAATTTTTGCGTATATTTCACATATTTGCCGAGAAGCCCCCTTGGACATATTTACATGAAATTTTGCGCGAGGGGTCATCTAGTCGACATAATCAACCGTGCCAAATATTATCTCAATCGGTTCAGGGGTTTTTATTCTGTGGGGGGTCGAATTTTTGGCTTCCTCGTAGGAAAGAGAAATTGCCGTTAACACAGGGCTTGAACTACTGTTCAGCTTGTGATTGAGATTATTATTATCATTATTTGAAGCCAGTTGGCACTGGTGTATGGTGTAGCTGTGAGCAGTGTTGACTGTGTGGTGCAGTGATTGCGAGTGATGATGAGAATGATGCAGCGTCAGTTCTTCCCGATCTGTCAGATGATGACGACGAAGTCGAGAACAGCCAACGACAACGAGCGTTAGTCACACTTTACTTACTTGTGCTGTTAAGTTTCCCATGTTGCATATAGTTTATCACTGTTGATGTTTTCCTGATAATTCTGATTAACCAGTTTTTTTAATCATGATATCGGACATAAGAGAAGGAAGGTAAAATAAATAATACAAGTAAAGGTGCAAAATAAAGAAATAAATAAATATGGGCTGTTTTCCATTTCCATTATTTTGCAGTCTTTAATCATTTTGCATTACCATTTCCGATAAATGATCTGTTTCTGCAACTTCTTGTCAATTATATGAAGTTTCTGTTAGAAGTTAAAGATTAAATTTGTAACATCTACAGTTGTTATTTATGACTCATATTAAAGCTGGTTGACCTTGGAACTTTTCTGGTATTATTACCTTGTGATGATTGGCAATAATAATAGTCATTATTATAATAATATATGTAAAAAACTTACCAGTTTACAACTGTGTGTAAGGACGATGTGATGATATCAGTTTTCTAAAACAGCAAAAATCATTTGGATAACCTTAGATGGGGCTACGCATATGGCATCCTTACAAGCTGACTTTAGTTGGTAATCACTAACATAGTCTAAAGCCTTCTTCATTTGATGTTATTTGTCGTATTAGGCCTACTTGCCCAATATTTACTGATTAGCGTAGCAGCCGAAAAAATGTTTCTGTTAGCCTATAGCTTAGCTAATGGTAGGCCTAACAAGGAAGCGAAAATTTGACTTTGTGTCGACACAGTATTTAGCTAACCGTGCACTCATAGGCCTATGCATACAAACTGTCCAACTGCACAGCACAACCCTAACCCTGACATTAGACATTAAAGCTGAAAGATGCTGTAGCAGCTACTGTGCCGTGAAAAACATTTACATTAATCTTGGATTTTTATCCCTTATTAGTCCGCCCGGAAGCGATAGCTTGCGGAGCAGACTTAAGTTTACCTGTGATGTTTTTTTTCTCCACTCGCGAGATCTCCGAGATGCGTGGACCGACCAGCGTGAAATTTTGCACGATGGTCAGTAATAGGCCCTATTTTATAATGCCGGTCCAAAATTTTGGGGGCACACCCCAAAAAAATTTCAGGGGCCAAAAACATGCAAAATTTAGACCGATTTTGGATGACTTCGAAGTTTGGCGGTGAATATCTCCGAAACGGATGAAGATATTCAAAATCGGATAGTCATTCCGTCTACCGCGATTCCTCCTGCGTTAGGCGAAACAAGTCGGTGAAGTTTGGTCCAGTAACCTTGGAGATTTAGATTCTTAATGGTACCCACCGAAAGCGCATATTTCGGAAGAACATATTTCGGCCTCTAGGGGGTGCTGCGCCTCCAAATTTTTCACGCGCTAGAGAATCACCAAGTCTTATTAGCGCACCCCCTATCGGGGACGGCGGCCCCCTTACAACTTTTTTCAAAGGGGGGTCAAAAATTGGCTTAAAATGTAATAAATTAGCGCTTATAACTTCGGAGTTAGGGGGCGTAGCCCGACGAAACTTTGGCACTTGACGTGTCTTTATGTTGGGGTGTTAACGCAAGTTCAAAAATCGGTGCGATTTACGACAACTTTCGAGTTTGAGCACAAATATCTCTGGAATCGATGAAGATAACGACATAATCTAAACGGCGTTGACGAGAGCGATCCTTTCGGCGTTGAACAAAAAAAATTTGTGAAATTCCGTCCACAAGGAACCAGGTTATAAGCGCTAATGTTGACCTACCCTAAGTCGACAAAGCGCATTCGGCGTATGCCAATGCATTTGAGTTCGGGCCACGTGACTTTGATGCCGGGGAAATTTTACCCCCACCCCTAATTTCCCCCCAGTTGGACTTAGGGCGCCGGGCGGACTCACGTTGGGCTTTGCCCCAAATTTCTAGTTTCTTGAGTTATGAACGGGTGTAGAATGCACAGATGGATGGCCGGATAATAAAGTGACTGGACATTGTTGATGTCTAATAAGAACGTGAACTTATTCCTGTGCTTGCCATTTATAGGCTCTTTTAACTGCATGCATGAATGATTTGGCTGTCGTCTTGGCCCTACAGTCGCTGTTAGTGCACTCAATTTTAGCCTGAGTAGCCTATTGTGGCAATGACCATTCGATGCAACAGGCCTATAGTATTTTGGTTTAAAGTGAAAGCAGCTATATGAGATCACCATATTTTCATTACGCAGACTTTTACATTAGTTAAGCTTATATTATACGCTTAGGCCTATCTGTTGTTTTACGGTGCACATTTTAGGCAGTTCGGCCAAATCGGTAACCATTGGACAAGTAGGCCTAATACGACAAATAACATCAAATGAAGAAGGCTTTAGACTATGTTAGTGATTGCCAACTAAAGTCAGCCTGTAAGGACGCCATATGCGTAGCCCCATCTAAGGTTACCCAAATGATTTTTGCTGTTTTAGAGGACTGATATCATCACATCGTCTTTGCACACAGTTGTAAACTGGTAAGTTTTTTGCATATATATTTGCTGTTTTATTGCCAAAAGTCGGGGAATGAGCCTGACACATGTAAAAAGCACTATAGCAGGATCCGTATCTTTACCTTTTATTTTTTTAAGGCAGAGCAGTATACCTCCGGTCGGGTACAGAACGTTGGATGTGTCTATTACTGCTGCTGCTCCTACTACGCTGCTGCTCGTTATACCTGGAAATCAAGGTTGTCTGTGGTAGACTTCGACTGACGTCATCTAATTGCCAAACCCTCAACCTGCACCTCCATCAGATGCAAGGATTTTGGTGATATTTGTTGTACAAGCCGGGGTACAGCTCTTACCTAACCTCCGGGGTGGGCAGGCTTTTACACCTGCCCAGCGCTGAGGTCATATCAGTTCGGCCCAATGCGCAACCCCGAATGCAACCACAAGGTTACAGGTAGCGGCTATAAAGCCATAGACGGCTGTGAAGCCGTAAGTAGACGGCTGTAAAGCTGTAGTCAGCTGTGAAGCCGAAACCAGCACAAAAGCACTGATAATGTGTAGCAAATCTGCTCTCACGGGTTTGGTCAGCTCCTAGTTAGCTTCTACCCTCCAGATTTCAGAAATCTTTTGGGTCATTGGTGCAAAGCCCCACCACCATGACAAGGTGGCTGACCACGGTGAGGGGTATAGCCCATTTTGTCTTAAATTTTGTTCCCATGGCAACAAGGGTTGGTTAGCAACATTTGATGGCCCATTTTCGAAAACTCCCCCACAGATGCAAAATATCTCGCAGATATCGCAGATGGAGACAAGCCGAGTTATTGCCAATTTTGTCTTGAATTTCGTTGTTATGGCAACGGGGTCGGTCGGGAACAAATGCGATTGGCAGCATTCGATGGCCCATCCCCGAAAATCCTCTATAGGCGCAGAAATCTCGCAGAAATCTCTTACGCAAGCCAAGTTATAGCCAATTTTGTTTCAAATTTCGCACCATGGCAACGTGGGTCGGTCAGGGAAACATGCAATTGGCAGCATTCGATGGCCCGTTCTCGAAAAGCCCCCTATAGGCGCAAAAATCTTCCAAAAATGTTTTATGCAAGCCAAGTTATAGCCAATTTTGTCTCAAATTTCATTGTCGTGGCAACATGGGTCGGTCAGGGGAAAATGTGATTGGCAGCATTCGATGGCCCATCCCCGAAAACCCCTCTATAGGTGCAAAAATCTTGCAAAAATCTTTTACGCATGCCGAGTTATAGCCAATTTTGTCCCAAATTTCGTTGCCATGGCAACGGGGGTCAACCAGGGGTAAATATAAATGTCACGTTTAATTAGGCCGACCCCAAAAACTATATCCTAGAACCAAAAATTACGACTATCTTACACACAACGGAAGTTATGACATTTTAAAGAATTTTAAAAATTTTTCCCATAGGTGCCATTATAATTTTTTTGAATTTTTCGAATATATAAGTCGGAAATTAAATTTTTATTTTCATAACGTTAAAAAGGCACTTTCTTGCACAGAACTGCATTATTTGACGTATTAAGCATACAAATCGGTCTAATGGAGTCGCCTGTAGGCGAGTTGAAGAATTAAAAAAAGTGTGGTAAATTTCGAACAGGAGGGGTGTATATTTCACCTATATGGGGAGCAAAAACCCCTGGGCGGATTGAGCCCAAATTTTTTTTGGTGGTAGGCGTCCAGACATAATCATGCCATTCAAATTTGGTGACCATCGTTTCAGGGGTTTTCAGGGGCTGAGGGTCAAACTTTGCCTTTTCCCATAGACTTTGAAGGTCGTCCTTACAACACTCACACTATCGTGTGAGGTGTGATAAAAAAACTAGTAATGATAAACATGTTTAACAATATAAATTATATTTATAGCTGGGTGTTTTAGGGATTTTGTGTCAGACTTTGACCTGATGCTGGAGCGTAAAAAAGAAGAGATGAGAAAACGTCGACGGAAACGGCGTGATGTTGACATCATCAATGACAATGATGATCTTATTGATGATCTCATTCGCCGCATGATGGAAGCTGCTGAGGTACCCAACATAGAGACTAGGATCTCACACGGATTTTATTCTGTATACAAGAAATCGTTTATGAATCCCAGTCACACTAAAGTCTTATTGCTGTGGCTTCAGTCACAGATTACAGAGGACACTGTCAAATTGCTTGTCTCTCTGAGAAATTTATTTCAATGCCTGCATGCACAATCCTTGAATCAACTTACTTAACTTAACTGGGGATTGAAGTTAGGTCTGGCTGCCGAATATTGGTTAACATGCTATGACCAAAAGCACTGCTGTCATTATATCTCCCTCATAGTTTGCGACAAGATGATTAAAAATTTTGTTTTAGTATGTTAAAATTTCCTTTCTCTTGTTATTTGCCAAACATTTTTGTCTGTTCTGCTTAACACTGTTCATTTTATTGGTGACAGCTTTGTGTGCATAATGTTCACCGGCTCTCTTTTTCCATCGGATGTTTCATTAGTTGTACATTGCATTTCAGGAGGATCAGAGTTTGAACCAGCAGAAGAAGCCTGCAGTGAAAAAGTTACACATGTTGCCGCAGGTCATGTCACAACTGAAGAAGTGAGTTTCACTCGACACCATCATCAAACATATTGCTGCTTTAATTATACAGGTTGCGGCCAAAAAAGTGGACCCCTAAAGTTTTTTGCTGTTTTCTCAGCAACCGTTTGGAATTTTAACTTGAAATTTTACAGATGTATTTACAAAAACCTTCTACATCTTACTGCCAAGTACAATGTGATTCTGTTGAAAAACGACGAAGTCACAGACTTTTTAACATGACTGCCTACCGATTTTTTAGCATTCAAGAATGTTCTGCTACAACACCAGTTTAATAACATCGTTGAAACAACACAGTTAAATAATCAATGATCAGATGCCAGAATTCCATTGTCACTGTGAATGTTCGAAGTGTCTACTGCCATCTCCAAGGTCCAAAACAATTTTTCAGTTGCTTAATTTGATAAGTCTTTCACAGCCTTGTCAATCAGTCCTTGTGAGGCTGCCTTGGTAGTTTGGAACTTAGACTTACAACTAAACCTATTTTGAACTTAGCTTAAATCTAATGCTCAATAAATTGACACAGTTTTGTGATAGAAGTGATAATACAATTTAATAACAGCAAAATGTATACAGCAGGTGCAATAGAAATCAATGTGCAACAGTGAAATAGATAATGGCAAAAATGCAAAAAGTTCAAATAACAGTCACATATGCATCAACTGTTCAACTAAACAGTCACATCTGCATCAAATATTCACAGATTGTTACAATGCAGTTACACTGCCAATTTAACTACAATTTAAACACTATTTCAATGCATGCCTATAGCAAAAGCAAAACTATAAACTCAGTCAGAGTTAATACTACTCTCGCCATATAAATTAGGGCCTAAAACATGCCCATTTCACGCTTAGAGACTTAGAGCCTACACAGGATCTCCTATCCCCAATATAAACTCTCCTAGCTACCACAAAGGCTCCCTATTCACACAGATAAAGCCATACGGTACCATCACAATGGCTAACAATGTGGCAGGCACATATAATGTACCCCACAATTTCAACCACATCGGTCACACACAAAGCACAAACTGAATACGAAAACAATCTTTCCCGCGATGGGACTGACCTAAACCTAAATTTAGCTCTGCATCGTCATATCCTACCAGTGACTGTGAGGGTATATAGGTCGTGTCACAGCGAGGCGTAGCCAAACACGTCACACACATCACCTAATAAAATGCCAGGTCACGTGGCGTAATTTAACGTAAGCCTACATATAATGCAAGCAAAGTAACTCACAGACATCTATCAAGCTATTGTATGCCTGCATACAATGACAGACCTACGCAAACTGCTGTTCACACATAGAGCTAGCAATACAAAGACGCACACTCCATGATCTCGCGATAAACAAACTACAGTGTTGAAAGACTAAAATAAATCACAAATCGCACTCAACAAGCAGCAAAAATAAATTAACAGTGAGAATACAATTGCATAGCAAGTCAGTTGCGATACTGTAATCAACATTTCGGGCGTCGAGCGGCCGACTAAATAACGGAACAATATGTCAGTCCTTATGGCAGTTTGCCCCAGATAATCTGAAGCGCTTTTTTGACTTTGGCGATTGTTTTCGGCTTTGTTTTAAGCTTGCAGTAAGCCTCCAACATTGCACTCCACACGTGACAGTCCATTGGGTTTATATTCAGCAAATTTGGAGGCCACTGGTTTTTTGTGGTGAAATCTGGACAGTTGGTCCGCAGTTCGTTCCGTGCACTGCGCAATGTGTATGCTGGTGTGCCGTCCTGCTGGAAAATGAATCCGGTAAGCAGCCGGCAATTGCTTCAAAAGAACGATAATTTAGTGATAATTTATAAACATAAATTACTGTTTATCAAAACGTCATTGTGACGTCATCAGCAGTACCATGTAACCAGTTTTTGAAAATTAAATAGCATTTATAGCTGGAACTTTTTTTAATGCTGAAAAATCGGTAGGCAATCATATTAAAAAGTTTACAACTTCGTCGTTTTTCAACACAACCATATTTTACTTGGCAAATTGATGTAGAAGGTTTTAGTAAATGAACCTGTAAAATTTCAAGTTAAAATTCCAAACGGTTGCTGAGAAAACAGCCAAAAATGTTAGGGGTTCACTTTTTTTTGTTGCACCCGGTACAATGTCTCTCTCTCTTTATTAACACTTGCTGAATTTTATTTGAGATGCTTGCACTAAAAGCTGAATTGTAGGTTCAAATAATTGTCATGAAATGATGATGTATTATAGGCTCAACTTTAGCGAATGTAGATGAACGTGGATGTTAGTAATATTGTGATAAAACTAGTTTAGTGGTATAACAGAGAGCTAATCATACAGTGATATCCACATAGCTTACATATGAATACACGTGGCTGTCGTTGAGTCCACTGCTAATTTCCGTTGCTGCCATTATCACGCATATTGTTATGTCATATTACTGACTAATATGTACTTAGCTCTACACTGTGTCCTAAAAACGTATCACTTTGTCATTTTCCATATCTTTGCCAAATATTAACCGATTTTCAAAATTCTTTCACTGGCACATATTGTTGACAGTTAGCAATTGAGCGGCTGCTAAACATCCCACCACGCTTTAACTGCATTGCTACACTACCATGTGAAACATAAATTTTCAAAAATTACTAAAATCACTATAATACATAGGCAAAAATCATCTTCTGGAACAGTTTTTACTAATTTTCATACAAACATTAAATTATGTTTAGTGTTACATACGTTTCTGATGTTTGTAAACAAAAGCAGATGATATTGTCGTAAATAATAATTTTTAATTCATTGACGACATACCAGTGATGTATTGTGCCATTTAGCAGTGGAGACATGGCTTTGATAAGGAACTTGTACCAGTTCAAAAATACAGTTTTCAGAGAATACTGGCAGAATTTTTGAAGATAAACTGCAATGGGGAAAGAGTGGGAATGTTATTAAAAGAGATTTTAGAAACATGCAGCACTGACCAACGGCATGAGACTGGCAGACTGAAGCATACATGTACTGAAGAGAACGTGATCACTGTGGATGAAATGGTAGGCTTACTAAACCACAAAGGCCAGAAACAAACATGTCATTCAATACACCAGATATTCAAAAAAACGGATCTAACAAAGTGTAGCACTGTACAGATCATTTACTGCATTTTTGGTCAGAAGTGTGTTTCGTTTACCCACGCTTGCAGACTATGATTGATAGTTTTTCTTGCATGTATATTTCACAAGGTAGTGTAGTGACACAGTTAATATGTGGCAGGATGTTTAATAATCACTCTATTACTAATTGTCCACAGAATGTACCAGTGAAAGAATTTTAAAAATTGGTTAATATTTGGTGAAGATATGGAGAATCACAAAGTGGGACATTTTTTGGGACACAAGTGTAATTTAATTCTAATTTTGAGCACCCAGTTTTTTAATTGTTACTTCAAGATTAGCGTGTACACTTAAAGTTGACTGTTAATATTCTTGGTTTTTTTTGATAAATATTCTTGGAGAATGTCTTTCCATAGCAGGAGTCTGATTTTAACATACAAACAGCGCCAAAGCAGTAAAGAAAGACAGATGTGCATTTTCGTGATAAAAATTTTTTTAAAACTGTTCAACAGCTGTACTGTAGTCAGCGGCGTAAGGAGTTAGCACTATCTATAGGTTCTAATCTGTAATTACATATTAAAACAATAGCTAATGCTTGTCAGATTTGCCTGATTTATTTGGCTGTCAATCGATCATTATTGTAGGGCTGATCTTCACAATGCATTTCTTGACAGTGGAGTTCTGAAATCAATTACGGTATATATGTCTGGTTTTCAAAAATAAATTTTTGTTTTTATTTACTTCTTTGTGGTTTTCCGTTGCTGTTTGCATATTAAGTATCTGAGATTTTTTTTTTTGTTAGCTTTGTGAGCATAAATGCGCATTAGGAATACCAATTACAAGACCATCTTGAACAGCTTTTTAAGTGAGATATAGATTGGTGTAAATAAATAATTATAAGTGGTAATATTGTGGTGAATAAAGCTACTGCTTTGTAGGGCTATCTGCTGCTTAATACTGTTTTTATGTAATACTCATTAGTCCGCCCATAAGCGATAGCTTGCGGAAGCGGACTTAAGTTTTGCTGTGGTTTATTTTCTTTTCTTTCCCTCGCGTAATCTCCGAGTAACCTTGGAGATCTCGATGTTGAATTAAACCCGCCGAAAGCGCATTTTTTGGAAGATCATATTTCGACCCCTAGGGGGTGCTGCGCCCCCAAATTTTTACACATGCTAGAGAATGACGAAGTATTACTAGCGCACCCCCCATCGGGGATGGGAGCCCCCTTACAATTTTTTTCAAAGGGGTGTCGAAAATTGGCTTAAAATGCAATAAAGGAGCGCTTATAACTATGGTTAGAAAGTGTAGCCCAACGAAACTTTGGCACTTGACATGTCTCTAGGTTGGGGTGTTAACGCACGTAAAACTTTTGGGGGCAGCGCCCCCCTTAAAATTTTGGTGGGCAAAAAACATGCAAAAATTGGTGCGATTTACGACAACTTTCGAATTTGACCGCAAATATCTCTAGAATGGATAAAGATATCAACAAGGGGTAAACGGCGTTATCAAATACGATTAATTCCGCGTTGAACAAAAAAAATTGTGTGAAATTTCGTCCACTACGAACCAAGTTATAAGCACTCATTTTGACCTACCCTAAGTCGCATTTTTCGGAAGATCATATTTCAGCCCCTAGTGGGTGCTGCGCCCCCAAATTTTTACACGCGCTAGGGAAAGACCAAGTCTTAGTAGCGCACCCCCCACGGGGACGGGAGCCCCCCTTACAACTTTTTTCAAAGGGGGTCAAAAATTGGCTTAAAATGCAATAAAATGCAATAAAGGAGCGCTTATAACTTCGGAGTTAAGAAGTGTAGCCTGACGAAACTTTGGCACTTGACGCGCCTCTAGGTTGGGGTGTTAACGCAAGTACGAAGTTTGGGGGCACCACCCCCCTTAAAATTTGGGAGGGCAAAAAATGTTCAAAATTTAGTACGTTTTACGACAACTTTCGAGTTTGAGCGCAAATATCTCTGGAATCGATGAAGATAGCGACAAAATCTAAACGGCGTTGACGAGAAGGATCTTTTCGGCGTTGAACCCAAAAAAATTTCTGAAATTCGGTCCACCACGAACAAAGTTATAAGCGGTCACGTTGACCTACCCTAAGTCGACAATGCGCGTTCGGTGTACGCCAATGCATTTGAGTTCGGGCCACGTGACTTTGATGCCGGGAAAATTTTACCCCCCTCTAATTTCCCCCAATCGGACTTAGGGCGCCGGGCGGACTCACGTTGGGCTTTGCCCCAAATTTCTAGCTTGTTTATGTTTTGCTACAGATTTTTTGTTTAACGCGAGATCTCCGATATGCGTCGGCCGACCGGCGTGAAATTTTGCACGATGGTCAGTACTAGGC
>Ga0209367_1007487_pt1 | contig 15046 bp, 10 predicted proteins | sample WorMetLIZISLAND2_FD_187412 | JGI IMG/M metagenome (GOLD analysis project Ga0209367, IMG submission 187412) | Marine gutless worms symbiont microbial communities from Max Planck institute for Marine Microbiology, Germany - Olavius geniculatus... ... | reverse complement strand
GACCTACCAACATTTAATTTTTTTCACGTATTCTGAGCCTAATTACCAACATGTCTATTGATAACCTACACAGTGTACATAATTATAAAGTTCATTCGGTTTATTTATTTTGCTGTAGGCTTATGTTGTCTAGTAGGCCTACGTTCTTGCGTCTTGACAGGTGGCGGCAATAAACGAATACCATGAATGATGAATGATAAACTTTCAGTAGGGGCCTAAACCTGGACAATCACGTTGATACAATAAAAGCAACAGAAACACTGTGTTGGAAAGGCTGGAAGGCTAAGATGGCACCAACAACCGCCCTGTGAAAAAATGTACGGTCTATAGTGAAAAATGCGTGCTACAGGCAATAGTTTTGAGCTCGGAGCGGCATTGTTACGAGTAATTAACGCTGAGTGGCTGAGATTAACTATAGTTTGGCTTATAGGCTCATTCATAACGGCATCCCCGATGATTAAGCGGCCTCGAGGCGTTGAAGGATGGCCGAAATGTTTATTCATAAAGGCGTTTATTCTATCGGCGTCGGATGGCTGTTGATAATTGATATATACTGTATGGCTGGGTATAGGCTACTCTATGATGTATCATTGGATGGCCGCACAGATCAAGTCCTGCTGATGTATGCGCAAAGCCGATTAACCCATTTACTGCTCGTCAGTGATTTATAGAAATCAGTTTCGCCGGCTATAACTTATTGGACCTCCCACCAAGAAACCAATCCCCTATACCTCAGCCTCTTTGCAAGTCGCTTGCATGGAGTAAATCTACATGTACATTCATCACACGGCTCGACTTGGTCCTTGAATCCCATAGGAGTTGGTTTGATATCAATACTCTCATCTGCAGTTTAGAGAAGTTGATGCAATACTGTCTTCAAGGCAGTGCGGACGGTTTTCTGTATGAAATTGAAAGTTTCACAATGTCCAAATCTGACAAGGACAGAACAGAAGCATTTGAAATATAGCCTAATGCTAGATAGAAACAAGAAAAGTCCAGCTAACGCAAGGGGGAACGCGCGACAGCGATGCATGTATGAAGGCCCGGTGCGAACGAAATCTAACCTCACAAGGATGTTTCATTTAGACTTGACGGCGGATGGCGCCTAGCGCCATATCCAGCGCATGAGTTTCACTATTGGCTGAAAATCGCAAGTTTTTCCTACCTTCCTCTCATTTAGCGCTTTCGATCGGGGTGACCCCTTTCGAATTTATGAAAACGCTTTACTGATCCTGAAACTAGAGTCTTTCAGGCAGCCGACGGTGAAGATTTGGTGATCATAGCTTGCACCGTTTTTGACTAATCCACCCGTGTGACAGACAGACAGACAGACGGACAGACGGACAGACAGAATTGCGATGACTAAAACGCGCTACAGCAATACCTGCTGTCGCGCGTAAAAAATATGTGGCACGTGATAAAGATAATAATGCACGCCAATGAGTCAGTACTAAATAAATTTTATGCCGTTAAAGAACTATAGAGTGTAGATAATAGGCAACTTTCGAAGTGTAGCACATTGTTAATTTGTAGCGATTGTTTCAGCAAGCCGTATCGAGAGAGGCCTAAAAGACGCTGTATGGGATAATGTCAAGCAGTTAGCACGGTATAATATGCCAAGTAATCAAAAAGTGGGGCCACTTTCGACTTATTGATTAGCTCGGCACCAAATTTAACGAAAATAAACGTTATTTTATTCTCAACATTAAATCGTAATTTATGTTACTCAATTTTGAAAACGTAAGCGCAGTCACGTAGACAGTTAGTGCCATAATAAGTAAAGAATGTTTAATAGTTTTGTTAAATATAAGAAAGATTAGTAATTTTGGTGCCGATGTGATTAATGTTTCTGAAGTTATACACGCTGTAAAACGAAAGTTTCCCTCTTTTTGGCCTACTTAGCATATAATTGCATACGACGGCAGAGCGAAGGAATTCCTGGAAACGCTTCAGCGTATAGCAAGAGAGCGGTCGTTAACTGACGCAAGCTGGGGTTGGATATTCGGTCAGCGAATGATTGAAAATAATTAGATCTTCAGTGCAGAGCACCGTATTAAGTGTCTCGCTAATAGGCGTATAGGTCTCTTGAGAAATTGCTAGCGCGCCTGCGTCAGCACTAACCGATAAGTAAAACTTACAATAACGCTGTCGTCGTAATTACCGTGTTGGGTGTTTTGTAGATTTCGGTATAAAAACTGGCGAGCGTCACGATTCTCTCGGTAAGTCAGCATCTAAAATTGCACGTCTATTTTTTTCGCTATGATAATGTTACTAACGATGACTATTAATCACTCATAAAATGGTGCTTTGTATAAAATGCGATCTAGGTTGCTTACCCACATAAAAATAATTTTAAGTGCTATGTCAATGTGTATTTTTGGCTTTTGTTTGTTTGTCGACATTTATAGGCCAGTTCAGTACAGTTTATAGCGGAATAAAAATTCTTATAATCGTTAAATCAAAAACAACGGTCAGCGATAATTTGCCGTATTTACAGCTATGAGAATAAGATGCTACAGGCCTAGAAAGCAGTAAGAAAAAGGCCGTGCGTTTTGCAAAAATTTGGTAAAGTGGGCCGCAGTATATCAGAACGTGAGCTAACTTTATACAGGGTGATTTGCCTTTTTGTACCCGAAATAATTCAGGCATTACGTAGTTGAGCGTTTGCTTCTTCTTACTTTTAGAGCGGACTTCAACTAATGGGCGTTCGCCCAGTTTATCTGCCGTAGTTCTGTTACCGTATAGGCTCTAAGCTATAGCGCTACTCGATGTTTCGCCGATCGATTTTACGTACGCGCGGTCGGACTAAGATGATGCGACGCTGCGTTGTGAGGCTTACTGTTAATGATGATGAACCTCGTAAACACGCTGGGAGCTGGCAATAAACGCCTTATTTAATGACATAAAGAGAATAAAGTTGTTTAATGTACGCCTCGAGTTAGCAGGATGCACAACAAATCTGCGAGTAGAAGCCTTCGGAAAAAAAAATGATCGAGCGATGCGTTAAATTACAAGATAAATCTTTAATTATCTCCTTCAAGATGTGGGCTTAATTAAGCGCGGTTACATTCTGCATCTGTGTTTTGTCCTGCATTAATTTTGTATAGGCTTTTTTGCGGTGAAACAAAAATTGCCAGTCACTCACTTTTAACTTTCAAGGCGTCTGACATTGATGGTACTATAAATTCGTTTAAGAGAATTTTTCTGCGTGTCGCCGTGAACTATTTCGCAGCGTAGTCCAACTATATTAAGCGATCTATCGGCCTATACTGACGCGCGTTGTGTGGTCACTGTGCTGTGCCAGCTTGCGGATTTATCTACCGCAGTCAGCTGAGTCCCAACGGGACTTTCACATCACCGAACTACCCGGGCTTCTACCCGCGCAACACCGAGTGTCATTCGTTGTAGTAGTAACCTAGTAGTGGTGGTAGTAGTAGTAGTAGTAGTAGTAGTAGTAACGCGACGCACCGAGTGTCACTATCTGTTCTACGGGCTGGACAACGAGCGCGTCCACATCCGATTCCGGCATTTCGACGTCGAGGGCATGACCAGGTCTGTCTGTCTGTTTATGACGGATTGTGGAACGATTCGTACAGTCCCTTTTATTGCTGTATCGAGACGATTTATGCACTGGGGCGCAGGAGGACAGGAGAAGTAAGAAGTAGTAATAATAAACTAGTTTTGTTAGAGAATGGAGTCTTGGCTTGCGGATTTGCATCGCCTGCCCCCGTCAGCGAATACGACCGCTTTTGACCGTAAAATAAATATACAAAACATTAGTTTATACACTTGTTAAGGCAACATTCATAGACTTGCACATCGAAAACAGCAAAAATTACAAAAGGTGATATCATTCACCAGCACATTGGCAACCAGGGAGGGTCCGGGGTAAAATTAAATGACACCATTCGATTGGCCATCCCTGAAAAACATACCCTAGAACCAAAAATTACGACCTTATCTTATACACAGCCAAAGTTATGACCGTTTTAAGAATTGTTTAATTTTCCCCATAGGCGCCATTGTAATTTTTTTGATTTTTGCGAATAAATACGTTAAATATTAAATTTTAATTTTCTAATTCCAAAAAGGCACTTCCTTGTGCAGAACCGCGTCGTTTGACGCATTAAGCGTATAAATCCCTTAAAAGTCTGACCTATGGGTGAGCGGAAGAAAAAAAAGGCATATATAAAATTAATAAAAAATTTTGCGTATATTTCACCCATTTGCCGAGAAGCCCCCCTTGGAGGAATTTGCATAAAATTTTGCATGACTGATCCCCTCCCGACGTAATCAACCGTGCCAAATTTTATCTCAATCGGGTCAGGGGTTTTGATTGTGTGGGGGGTCGAATTTTTGGCTTTTCCATAAGAAAGAGAAGTCGCCGTTAACACAGGGCTTGAACTACTGCTCAGCCTGTGATAAGGTAAGGAAGTAAATACTGTAAACGGCTAAGCAGAAAGCGCCACAGATGTGCCGGTTAGCGTAGTCGTCAATATTGTCATGCCGAGCAGACAGCAAACTGTTCCACAGGGTGCGCCCATAAAAAACGAACTCCGCTGTTTAGTTAATGTCGGCAGTCGGCAGCTGAATTAGTTCAGTCGACGCAGGGTGACCCGAAACATTTTCCGCTGGGACGCAGATCGAGCTCCTCTAAATAACTAAATAGGCACAAGACCGGACTGGGGCCGTGAGGGCAAGAACGACAATTTTTAAATTGACTCGCAGCAGTAGTTAAAGTTGTGTATAAACGGCGTATTGTACGGATTAAGGGTGCCAATATAGCGCTACAGTAATTCAACGGGCACCCTGGCACGTAAGATAGCCTAACGAGCGCCGTTGACGCGTAATGTCATAGTTAGCATATGCCATCGCAATTCCATCTGTCTGTCTGTCCGTCCGTCCGTCCGTCACACGGGTGGATCAGTCAAAACGGTGCAAGCTAGTATCACCAAATTTTCACTGCCGGCTTCCTAAAAGGCTCTAGTTTTATAATCCGTGCAGCTTTTCCATAAATTCGAAAAAGTCACCCCCCGAGCGACGGCGCTAAATGAGAGGGGGTAAAGAACATTTGCGATTTTGGTAATAAGTCGCCGTATCTCAGAAACGGTGCAAAATACGGCCAATGTTACTATTATAATTAAGTATAAAAAACTTACCAGTTTACATTACTGTGTAAGGGCGACCAAGTTACACATCCTAAACAGCAGAAATCATTTTACTAGGACACAGAGCAATAGAACGACGAACTGGCTGCCCTTACAAACCATGTGACGTGACTCCATTTAACGTTTTCCACTCCCAAAAATGTGTTCTCCAGAGCTTGGCAATAGAAGTATAAAAAGAGAAAAAACTTAATTGAACATTATATTTTACCCATTTACCCCGCCGACCCTGTTGGGCCGATTTGTACCATTTTTGGCACGTAGGGTCAGACCGCCGACTTAATCATTCAAGTCAAATTTTAAGTCCATTGATTTAGGGGTATGGAGGCTACGAGTGCCCAAAATCTGGGGTTTCCCATTGACTTTGATAGTCGCCCTTACAACAGTGTTACGCACTACCGTGCTACACTGTGATCATCAATAGAAAGTCGTACACGCGCTTTCGACTGACACCGAAAGCAATGACCTTGGACGATGCCAAACACGAAAATAGGAGTTTTATTAATTTTTTGCGATTTTAGCTTGCGACGCATATTTCAAGAGTGAATGCCGCCTGCGAGGTACCATGATGGGTACCAGATAAGACCAGGTCGACCACGAACCGTCTCTAGCACAGTCAACAAAGATTTACAAAAGATATGGTTCAGCAACTGAGAGAAAGCAGAGGTGGCAGCTTTTGACAAACATGGAAACATGAATGGCGTCGCGGTCCAATGCGTTCATGTGGACGCCGGCGGAAAACAATCAAGGTCATGGTCAAGAAGTCAAGTAATCTATAGGCCTAATTCTACGTAATCTTACACTGACGCGTCAAAATGTATGCACGCACGTTCTCTTAAGGCGCCTGCAGAACGACGTAACTCGTACTAAACTGCCATGATTTAGTTTTTGACGAACTGGCCAATGGGCACCATCTAACGGCGTCGGTGACTACGTGAGTGATTACGTACGCGCACGTACGCGTCAAGTCAACCAATAACCAATGAACTCGTCTTGCTCGCTCATTGGTCACTTCGTCAAAAACTATACTAAATCGTGTCAGTTCAGTTCAGTTCAGTTACGTCGCTCTATACGGGCCTTTACATTCGCAAAGTCTATTTCAACTGAAGATACAGTTACGATTAGAGTTAGCATTAGTAGCAGGTCGATAAATCTGACACAGTTAGTCGCTAAAGCTCAGCCCTCCCGTATGTGGCAGTGTCACTACAGCCGTGGTACAGGCAGCTGACTGAGTCGAGGTGATTGACTGCGGTCGAGTTCAATTATTAACACTTACACACACCGCGGCGACTGACTATGGTGTATAACGAATGTTGTTTAGTGCCATTCTTCTTCTACGAAGCGCTTCGCAATGCGCCGTGCATTAAAACATAATTAAAAATCAATACACCGGCAACGTACAGCTTGCACAGCGATGCACGTTGTTACCGAAATGCTTTCGGACTAAAATTACAAGTCCGCCGTCTGCGTTACTATATATAACTCGTCATATTGTCAAAACTCTGAAATCGATACGTATCCGCTGATGTTAATCAGTTTTTCTTAGCCATTTTCATTTTATTTCTTCGTAAAGGCAGTGGGTCTATCGTGTAATAAACAGTCAAACTGAGCAGCTAGGCACTTATTACATGCCGTGGTATTTTTAAAAAATTTTATTATAACCCCATCGTTGTGTTTTGCATGCTAGCATTGCTGTGTTGTATTGCATTACATGAAACATAGCAGCACGCCAGTTATATGTGTATCTTCTTTTTCTTCTTGTCTCGTGGTTCAGGAACCGTAGGGGCCAGTTATGAAAGTTCTCCACTTTACGCGATTCTGTGCATGGTGTGACGCCTGTTGTAGTGTCATGTTGCACCACTTCAGTATATCGTCAACCCAGCGCTTCCTTGGTCGTCCCTGGTGGTTGCGATCTTCCACAATCCCGAACAATACTTTCTTTAACAGTCTGTTGTCCGGCATGCGGTAAATGTGACCAAACAAATGTGTATCAGATATACTAAATAAAAGGTCTTTATCTAATATATTTCATTACCTCCGCCAAGGAGGTAATGTTTTTGCCAGACTTTGTTTGTTTGTTTGTTTGTCTGCGTGTCAGCAAGATAACTCAAAAAGTTATGGACCGATTTTTTTGAAATTTTCCGGGAATGTCGGGAATGGCATAAACTACCAGCGATTCAATTTTGGGGGTGATCCGAAAGAAATCCTGAATTCTGGATCACTTTGAAATTTTCGTTAACATTGCTTTCAATGGGGCATAAGGGAAACCGCTGCCAAACCAAATATGGTGCTGCCACCTGGCGAACAACATGGCTTTGGCGGAGGTGTGCGGGCTCTGACTGCTTTTAAGATACACCGCGAAGTCTATACGATTATGTACCCAGTTGCTTGGAGGAAGTCCCCCCGGTGGCAGTAAACTTTTGTAAACCACTGAAAAAAACATAGGTCTATTGGTTTCATTGTTGTTAAATTGAGCTGCTATATCAAACAGTTCCGTACTCCAAACAATTTTTATTGTGCTACCAAATCAAAACAATATCGTTTGTGGAACGTCTTTCAGATACGTCGTCGTGCATTGCCTGTTCAAATCCGGGCGTCTATAGTGGTGTAGCTATTAGCCTACGTCCGTTCATTCATACGCTAAACTGAGTGGCAACTGGTGCTTGGTGCAGCTGTCAGGCGGACACCCAGAGCGACTACGTCGAATTCTCCAACTTCAACGTGCACCTGACCGACCGCAAGATGTCGCGACTGTGCGGCTCCAAGGACAAACTCACTCGCAAAGAGATCGTATCCGACGGAACGTTTTTCCGTGCAACCTTCCATTCCAACGAACTTTACGACGCCACCGGCTTCGAGGCTGTTTACCAGTTCCGCAAGATCGAAGGTGTGGCCAAATATATTTAGGCCTACCATATTTTTATAACATTATCTTAGCTCGTCATGCTGGACGTTAGCTCGTCGCGCTAAAGCTCTGTAGCCTTTGATGCAAATTGTATAGAAACTGTGTCAGTATTTCGAAAACTGGGCTAACATTTGACCCAATTTTGGGGCAATTATGACAACTTGGTGGTTAACTTTTCTGGCTGTTGGTAGGCCGCAGTCCATAGCTTTTTGACTTTTGCGTTTGCGACGGAAACTAAGGGAAGAAAGAGGAAAGAAATCGATCATTTAAACCAGTCCAGATTTTAGACGTAGCGGCCAATAATGTAAGGCATATTGGCCTTGACTTTGAACGGCAAGGCCAAGGGTCACTTAGTGCAAAGGACAGAGAGTCAATGTGCCAGAGCACCAAGTGGGATTTGTTAGCTGGACACTGCTAATTTATCACAAGCTTTGCTTCCTTTTCATGTGCCCATAAACGAACAGTGGAGAATATGCCTTACATTTAGTCTCGGCCTCAGCTTCGGCTTTGGCCTTGGCCTTGTACATTGTGGTCTTGTTAAGATCTTTGGTAGCAGTGACTTGTGTCCCCTGTCGATGTGAGTGTTGACTGTCTGTCTGTGTGTTACATACAGAAGCGGCGTCATCCAACAAGCGTGCGTTGTCGTCGTCTGTGGCGTCGTCTCTGCGGCCCAGTGGCTGGACGACGTGGTTGTTAACTGCGGTGGTGATCGGCGTCACGGCGGTTGTCTTGGACGCTCCTGTGCGACGACGACGACGGGCGTCCCCCACACGGACTAGCGGCCTTGTCTGTCGTCATAGTGCCTCGCTGCTGCCCATTTCTACTCGATCACGGCAACCTTCTCCTAGGACGTAGCGCCTGTTCGACCTGTCACTCAACCGCTAAGCCCACCCACGTGCTCTGCTGACAGATGACGCAGTGGCGTAGACAAGGGAGGGTGGGGGTTACGGGGCACGTCCCAATCTCAAATTGCTGTTGAAAATAGATAAGGATTCAGGAAAATAATTACAATTGTTGCCACCAGATATCATATTTTAAGACAATAATTACACAAAATTCGATTTGGATTTTATGGGGTTCTACTTCTAAGTAAAGGAAAAGGAGAGGGGAAGTGGGGAGAAACTAAGAAAAAAAAGGGATAAAGTAAGGTGAGAGAAAAAGAGGAATGCAAAACAAAGAGGGGAAGGAAGGAAGGGGAAGGGCGACGAGGCCCCCAATTCACATTTTTGGCTACGCCACTGGGATGACGTCTTATCTCGATCGCTTTGATGTTTGCACTATAGGCATAATTTTCAGGCATATGGTAACATTTGGGGCGGATTTTACTTCGTATTTTGTTCGTTTTTTACCGTCAAAAACCGAAAATATTGCCACACAAACTAGAAAAATAAATCTTTTTTATCATGTGATATAGGTTCTATCGCCAAACATTTTCATTTAGCTATCACTTTCGGCTGGCGTTTGGTGGTATCCTCACTTTTTGACCCAAAGTCTTGTGTAGCGTGCATTGACATAGATTTCTGATAGGCCACTATGGACAACTGATCTTCGGACTTTCAAACGCCAGTTTTATTTGAATCGTGCATTTGCGATTTTTGGAGGAAATGTTACATGCATATGTATTGCTATAAATAATATCTTGCCTAAAGTGCTTTCATCGAGGGCTCGATCTTAAATGCACACCGATTTCATCGAAATCGTTTTTGGCCAGGTTTCTGCAATGTTAGATAGCCTAATCTCGCTGCGGCGCTCCCTAAGCTCCTTAAGTAGTTTGAGAAAAAGAGTTTATCATTCCCACTCGTCCACCGGAAAATCTTTTACGACTCGTTTCTCAGGCCCATTTTTGTTCAAATTTTTTTCAGGATACGCAACTGACGTTCACTAAGGGTGCTCGAGTGTGGGCAATAAAATGAAATAAAACAAGCTTAAACAACGATATTTTTTTCGTTTTTTTTCGTAGTGCCCGCAAACCCCTGCAATAAAATAATACTAAGTTTGCAGCGCCACGTAACGTACGTTACGTCCCATGATAAACAGTTAACGAATTTGATTTCCACTGTCTCCATTTCATTTTCTTACATCTGTCAGCGCGGGCCCCTAACACGCAAATTCGAATAAAAAGAATGGCGTTGTGTTAATATGCTGTTCTGCTGTTGTAACGTTTCGCCTTCAAGTCTTTCAGTACAGTAGAGACTATCACCTGCTCGTTATCGGCAAGCGGGGAGACAGAGAATATAAAACGCACATCTTCTGTCAGAACGCATCGAGGTTTTGTCGTTGATATTGAGGGGCGATTGTTCTGTCGCGTCGTACCACGCACCCCTACATAATGTGCCAGTTACTTGCCTGCATTACGTTACGTTAGACCTTGAGTGTCTGAAAGTTGAAACAGCGTCACACACTGTGTATAGGATATATTGTATGTAGGCTACACGTGTTCGTTGTCTCACTTGAGAATATTTGTTTCATCAAGCTTGTATGTGTATTTCGATCGTAGATGCATGATGTACAGATATCACGCGCACCTCGCAGTCATGCAGTCACAGTTACAGTCACAGATATTAGAATCTTTTTAAAATTTCTAAAACTTAATATGCAGAATTACTTTTTAACCGTAAGCTTAAATGTCGTTAAGATAAATAATAATTAAACACTAAAACAGTCGGTTTGATTCGAAATTTTTGACAAAGCAAATGGGTGTATTAACCGTCGTGGACAGGATAAAATCATATCAGTGAATGTTATTATAAACGCGTAGACCTACACTAAATCGAGTACCGGAAATCTTGGCTGGGGTGGGACGTCTATCCTTCAACTTTTTAGAGCAAGTTCTCTTAATTAACTGAAGGTAGGAACGAGCTGCGTCGACTTCAGGGGGTAGGAATGGAAAAGGAATATCCCCATTTTCAGCCGCAGCTAACTATAGGCGGCCTGTCGAGTATCGCAAGGCCAAAAACAAATTTGGCGCATTTTCGGCGTTACAGAACACTTCTTGTTGCAAGATAGGTCCATCGTAAACGAGAACGTCGAGAACAGCGTCTTACTCTTACAAGCTAAGATGCAGTATATGCTATAAACTAGGCGGGGGCGCTGAATTTGCAAGAAATGAAATTTGCAAGGAAAGGTGGTAGAAAATGCAAGGAAAGGAAAATGCAAGAACAGGTGCCGAAAATTAACAACCGTCGCCGACCGCCTACGACGTACCGTTTGTCAGTTTTTTGTCAGTTGTAGCCACAACTGACAAAAAGCAGAGTGCGTAATGATCGACCTCATAAGGTTATCAAAGTTTGACGATTTTCGTGTTATCTGAAAGGGCTTATATGGCTTCCTATTAATAATTAGTAGCAACCTCTCACCGTTGCTGAGATTCAGCCAGTTATTGGTTGAAAAAACGCACATTTTTCACGCACCCATGTTCAACCCCAAATTTGAAAATGCTCCCCTTGCACTGCATCGCTGAAATTTTCCACCCGAAAAGCTGAAAGACCGGGCTAATTAACTGTGTAATAGAATTTCCGTTAATACCTACCGTTAGTCACAATACATTCTGTTAGAAACAACGACGACCGACCGTCACAGACGACGACGACGGACATAGGCCATATCGTACCATATAAGCGCGATCGTTAGTATTCGTTACGGTAGGTCGGCTAGGAAAAGCGAAATGTGCAAAATTTGTTAAAATATGCAAACGTTTTATTCTTAATACAATATCTTTTTGCCAACTTGTCAAGACTTGAGTACGGTACGGTTACACCCTTTACCATGCCCCCTACTAAAATTAGCAGATAAACGAATAAGCGATTTTAATAATTGCACAACCCTAGTAGACAATTTATTGTTGTTGTGTATAAATATTCTTCGTGAAGAAAAAATAAACAAATGGTAATTTATTTTCCTTTAACAAAGCATAATTTTGTGGTGTTTAAATTTTAGACGGTTGTATACTAACAGTATTAGTGTAGCATTTTGAATTTTTACGTTAAGATGATATTATAGTACGTAGAACAGCAGCAATATTAACCCGGATTTGTATTGTATTGGGTAATGCTGTGCGATACCTGAAATTGGAGCCACGATAACGATACCGTCTCAGGTATCGAATGTCGCGATACTACCGCGATACCGGAAGTTTTTACGAAACGCTGGTCCACAGGCCCGTCGAGAAGAGCTAAAGTTTTTCCGCGCCCGCGACGTTTGGGTGGCTTTGCCGTCGCTTAAAAATATTTGTTTACTATATTTGACAAGCTTTAACGTAACATGCTTTTTTCCTTGCTGTCGTGCAGTGTGCACATAGTTGTCAACAACATAGCGATTCAATTGCAAACCACATAGTATCGAAACTGGTATTGTCGTGATACTTGTCAGTATCGTGGCACCACAATATATTGAGAACTCTTCGATACTGGTATCGAAATGTTGGTACTCACGACACTTATTGAGGTATCAAAGGTATCGCACAACGCTAGTATTGGGCGTCCTGAATTTCCGAATTTGTTCGTTGCATAAACTGCAACAGCACCAAAAAATTAGTAACGCCCATCAGTTTTTTCTTGATAACTTAGCTTTTTTAATTACATTGTGCTAGTTAAGTGGTTTACTTTCGAAAGTAGATTTGATAGGCTTTAATCAGTAAGCTTATGATTGTCATTCTCCATAGCTCTGTGATGGGTTTCCCATATTGAGCTATACATGCCCATTTGAAAGCTATTGTCAGAAAATCAGTTTACGGTATTTTTTTTCAGTAGATAGAAATTCAGCACTGATAAAATTTTCTGTATCATGTATTTGCCACAGGGGCATATGTAGTAAATTTTTGCCCCATGTCAAGGCTAAATGGCAATATAAAACCGTAGTTTACTATGGAAAAAAAATTAAATATAACTGACACACTGACACTGGGTAGTTACAGGTTGTTGCCATCTTGCAATTACGACATAGAGGCAGCAAAGTAGGTACTGGTAATGGAAGTTGCAGCATAAGATTATTAAGTTGATTTGTTTTTGATTCTGTTGCAGTGAAAGTGGTTGTTTTGTTGCTTCAAAGTATGATTATCAAGTTCTGCTTATCACTATTTGTGATTTGTGAAGTAGTCTTACCACATGGTACGTGTCGCAGAACATTTGTTAGTTACTTATGTTCTTATACTTGTCCTTGTTTCTTCGTTTTTGTTGTCTGAGCATTAGCATTTAAGCAGTTTCTTGTATGCTGCTGAATTCTAAGCTGAGTCACATACTTTACAGCAGAATTATTATTTTCACAATTTCACAGAACTTTGAGTTTATAGCTTAAATTGTGCAATAGTCCGTTGTGTTCTGTTTGCCACCGGACATCGTCACATGCAACACACTGTCACTGTTTCGGCGTAAACTGAAAACATTTTTGTTTGCACAGTGCTATCAATCTGTACTTTTGTTGTGACTTGCATTTTTACCTGTGGTTCTAGCAGTTTTTACTAAGGCCACGTTAAAAATTTGTAATGTAATTCTGTGACTTGTTGCAGTTTGTGGTGTAATGGTCGTTGGTGTTCCGTCATCCAGTAAATCATTTCATCCATTGCTGGTTAACTGCTCTTCGACTGCTAATGTCCACCTGCAGTCAGTACATGGAGATAATCTCGGTCTTCCAGCAAGCAGACTTCACAACTGCACAGGTTCTTTTTTCAATCAAGAGTCTACTTTCGTTAATGTCATAAATGGGTCTGCAGTATGTGACCTTTTACACATGTAGATTACAGCAGGTTATTTGTAGTGTACTGTGGAAGGTTTTAGTAATGTTCATGCTAATCTGGTGCTAATTGTTTATAATGAGATGATGTGTATAAATTACTAAGTACAGTGTAAGATATTTAGTTTGCTGTTGCTTTTGTTGTCATGCCAAACCTGCAGGCAAGATCTGCATGTAAAGGCACATGCTCTGAAGAAACAAGGATGCTGTAAGGAATCAATCGATATAATTTTTGGGGGTAGGGAGCATTTTGTGGAGTTATTGAACTTCACAAAATTGGACTATCTGAAAAGCAGGTGAATGGTGGCAGATAGAAGCACTTTATACGTCATGTCTGCATTGTATGTTTGTTATCATTCAATACCACTTTGCTATCAAAACTTTTCGCTAACCAAGCAGATCATTCGGTTTGCTCAACCACTGTGAGCATTTTACATCACGTTATTAGATGATTAATTATATTTTGGCAAAACACGATGCTACCTGAACATGGTTGCAGATGTTGAGGTTAGCGTGCAACGGATCACAGAGGACGAGCTGCACTGGAAGAACCAGGTGATAATCGCCTGCACAATTACTGTTGCTGTCGAGATGGTGACCATCTCTGTCATGGTGATGTGCTGGCGACAGATACGCTGGACTCTGATGAAGCTAGCTTGCTCCTGTGTAAGACCATTTTGCTTATAATATGTCCGATTCAGTGATTAGTGTTCTGTACCCCTGTCCTCCAATAGACAGCATTCTGAAATTAATGGCTGTTTGGAGGATAACAGGGAAGATCATTATTCATTAGAACTACCATTATTGTTAATTACATATGCACGCACATAATGGAGTTCTTACAATTTTAGGTTTATCTCGCTTTTGCGTTTTGTGTTTCTGTAAAGATAAAACTCTCTGTTTTTATTGTAAAGGTTAAACTTGCTGTTTTATTATAATGTGCTTGTGTGCATTCTGCCTGGAAAGGCCATATCAGAAATGACCTATACTGTGTCGAGAGGGACGTTAAACCCTACTCACTCACTCACTGTAAATAGTTGCTTGCACTCTGCATCCTGTTTTCTCGCTATTGTACACTGTGTCTGGCCCCACCGAGGTCAGCCACCTTGACGTGGTGGTGGGGCTTTGCTCCGATGACCCGAAAGATTTCTACAATCTGGAGGATAGGAGCGTACTAAGAGCTGACCAAATACGTGAGAACATTTACTACACGTTACCAGTGCTTTTGTGCTGGTTTCGGCTTTATAGC
>Ga0209367_1007486_pt1 | contig 15046 bp, 8 predicted proteins | sample WorMetLIZISLAND2_FD_187412 | JGI IMG/M metagenome (GOLD analysis project Ga0209367, IMG submission 187412) | Marine gutless worms symbiont microbial communities from Max Planck institute for Marine Microbiology, Germany - Olavius geniculatus... ... | reverse complement strand
GCGGAGAATGGCAAGCTTCACATACTGGCTGACTCTCTCTCTTTAGGAGATAAGAATTAGTAAGTCTTGTATGACCAATTTGAAGACGGTTGATGAGAACTGAGTCGTAGCGGCCCAGTGACGAACTAACACTGCGACCAACGGCCGGTTGCACACTGTAAAGTTTATTTGATGTACACTGGTTCCAGAGTTGTTGCCATTCTTTAACACACAATTGGTTGACACCAGTAAACAAATCGCTAATAGGAAATCTCATGTTGGTGATGGCGACATCCAGTCCTGCCTTAGCAGCGATGTCAGCATCCTCGTTTCCTCGGATACCCACGTGGCTGGGAATCCAGCAAAAGGTTATAGATTTACCACTGTTAATTAGTTGGTTGTGATCCTTCAGGATCTATAAGATCAGTGTATTTTCAACTTTGCAGCTCTCAATTGCTTGTAAGCTTTCAGTGCATCTTAGCCATCACATTATTCTGTCTGTCTGTCTGTCTGTCCATCTGTCACATAGGTGGATCAGTCAAAAACGGTGCAAGCTAAGATCACCAAATCTTCACCATTGGCTGCCTGGAAGACTCTAGATTCAGGAATACGTAAAGATTTTCCATAAGTTCGAAGGTGGTCACCCCGAACGAGGGCACTAAATGAGAGGGGATGGGCAAAATTTGCAATTTTTGGCCAATAAGTCGCTGTATCTCAGTAACGGTGCGAGATAGGGTTTAGGTTACTATTAATCACTAATAGGAAGTTGTACACTGGCTCTCGATTGGCGCCAAATTCAATGACCTTGAATGACGTTTTGTGGATTGTTTTGGCGATTTCGTGCTGCGACACAAGTCTATATCATTCACACAGTGGCGCCACGCAAATATCGTTATGCGATCCAGATAGAGAATTTGGTATTTGTATATTAACTTAGCGTGAACACCCCAATTTTTAGCTAAACTACTGAACCGGAACTGCTATAGGCTTTCGTGCATCTCGTGAGCATTAGCTCAAATTTCTTATATTTTGTGGTGAGCAAATGGAAGCTCCTATAAATTAACCAACTAAAAACAAATCCCAACGTACAAATCCCAAAACCCATTAGTTGGACATTTTTACAAAGACTGGTTTAACCTTAAAAAATTATCCCAAAAAACCAGAAACCCAAAAAACCCATCGGATTGGGCTTTTTTTAAAAACCTGGGTTTTTTGGGACCCTGGAGATGTGCCAATTTTCTGCATTTTTTGGGAACAAATATGCACTTTTGCTGTCTGCTGAATGCTGTAGGTTGCAAAGAAGCAATGCCTAAAGATTCATCATTCGGAACTGTGGTACGTCTGAGTAAAACTGGAAGTCACATCGTACCGTCATCCATGGTAGCGCAGTCCTGTAAGTTTTGCTGACATTATACTATGGGAGTTGAATATAATTATTAAATAGAAATTAGTCACAACTAGAGCCAACAGTTTTTCGTGGGCCATGGAATTTCGAGCAGAGCTGCAGAATTTTTCCTTTGCACCAGAATTTTGATATTTTTGCAGAATTTCGTGGAATTTTGTATATGTTAAAAATTCACCGGCAATTAGTACGATTTTTGATTTGATGACTTTTTATCACGGAAAAAATCAAACTGAACTGCCAAAAGCTGTGGGCCATACTAATGTAGCTATCGCAGTATGACACAATTGTAAATAAATGCAATGCAACGTGACACATTGCGCTTTTAACACGAAAAAAGGAAAGGTAATTTTCTTTGTACATTGCTAGCATAACTCAGCACAATGTCACTATGCCAGTCGGCCCTTCTGAAACTAAAGTTTTTGAACAGGATAGAGCTCACTTTACTCACAAATGGAAGGCTGCAAAATTTGGATGATTTTGCCGTGCTAAGCCGCAGAATTTTGCAAACTTGCCCGTAGAATTTGGCAAAATTTTTCATGGACAACTGTGGGCCCTAGTCATAACATCTTTTGGTAAAGCATATTGCAAGTAAGCTATTTATTTACTTTCCAAACTTGGGCAATGTAAGAAAACTGTTTACATTGGCTCAGTTGCAAAGAAGTAATCAGTTTTGGTATGCTGTTCACATTTGTAACATATAGAAATGTAATTGTTCGAATATTGAAACGGAAGCTCATAGAAAGTTCAGATTTGGAGAATACGTTAAACGCTGACTGTCAAATTTTTAGTCTGAGTGTGTATTATATTATTCATATTTGTTGTTGCAGTGGACACAAGCACAACAGTTTCCACCGTAAAAGTAAGTCATTTTTACAGGTATTTCAACGTGGTAGATAGTTTTTTGTGTGAGCTATACATAATTGTATTTTTTACATTCAATCTATTGTAGTTTCAGCTTACTGCAGCAGTTTCTTTAGATTGCATGAAATGAAATGAGTCATTGAACCTTGTTAAAACACAAATCAGCTTGGCATCTGTAGTTGTCATCACATTCTGTCATTGTTATTTGGACCTCGTTGTTATGTTGTAGCCACCAACAAAACGAGTATGTCTTGGAGGACGGGGTCGGGAATGGGCTGCCGAAAGCCTCAAGCTGCTCGAAAAGATGTCTGATCTGAAGGATGCAAAAATATTTTTGGAACCGATGGATCCACTGAAATATGCTGTGAGTTACAGTTGTCATTTTATTTTTGCCTTTGTCTTAGGTATCCCACACACCACTACAGTGACTTTGAACCCATTTCTAGCAAGCAACTCACAAAATTGAGCCATGGATGCCAAGGCCGTTGATAACCTCTGTGCTTTGTAGCATCAACATAACAGGGGTAGGGGTAACTTTGTGTCAGGAATTTTTTTTCTAAAATGTGAATTTTGGGGTTGTGGCTGTCATTTTTTGGTAATTTGTGATTGATGACTCACCAGGTGGCAGCATTGGTCAGCAATTCCATCTGTTACCAAGTTGTGTTGTCTTTGTTGCTATCGGCAGCATGTGGTGCATGAAGATGATTAGTTCAAGTGAGTAACAACTTGCTTAAGACCTGGATACTGGGAGTATGGTCACTTGACCTTTGATTGCTATATGTCAGTGATGCTGTATGATAATGGCTAATACATGTCAAGTTTAAAGCATTCACTGCTTCCAACTATAGGGCAGTTATGAGTCCATATAAGTACTCGGAAACTTGTAATCATTGGGGGCTGCCATTGTCAGCCTTTGCTGTTGACAGTTTAGGCTAGACGCAGACATTGTACCATTAGAGTAGCAATAGATAAATGCCCACATGTATTAAATATCTGTTGTTGTGAAAATGTTGTTTTGTATGGGTTTGCAGGATTATTATTCTATGATCAGTGACCCGCTTGATCTGTCAAAAATAATGCTGAAATTTCACGGCGGCTCGTATCAAACTTTGCAGCAGTTTATGAAGGACATGCGTGACATGTTTGACAACTACAAAGCATACTTCACTGATGCAAAATCAGAGGTGCGATAGAATTACATATCTTCTTCCACTATTTTTAAACGTGGTACAAATCTGTTGTTATTATCTCTGCCAAGTGAATGTAGTGAACATTGGAGAAGATTAAGAGATTTGTCGTTCTGTCTGTTGTTCCGTGTGTGTATAAATGATGACTAATAATAGCAATGACGTCATTGCATCAACAGCTGGCTGTTACATTTCCCTCCCTCCCCTGCAGCGAAGCAGCTCTTCCTTCTCCCTCCCCTTTCCTTGTGTTTAAGTCACTTCACTTGGCGGATATATACACTCTCACCAACGCCTTCTAGTTAGTAGTGAATTTGGTAATAACCTTTTATATATCAATCTTTTTGTTGCATCTGAGCATAATGCTGATTGGGTCGTAGGATATATAATGATGGGTATAAGTGTGGCTTGGCAGTTATCACTGGAGGAAATGGTAAGGTTGACAGTGAAAACCATGGAGCATCTGGCTCACACATTCCCCTGAAAATGGCTGTTGAAGTAATGTGCTTGTGCACTTGTCTGTTGTTATTAGTCATATTTTTGTATAACCTGAAGTCTGTGTGATAAAATTTAAACCTTTTTATCCACTATGGTACTTATTTACTGTAAGTTGTCAGTTGTCACTGAGCTGGTAATCATAAATGAATCCTTTTTTCAGGTGCACAAACAAGTTTGGCGGTTGTCTGACTGGTTCGAGTCAGAAGTTGAAAAAATCTCGCACAAATGGTACCGCCTCTGCATGAACAATGTTGGCACTAATCCGTCGCATGTTAACTTCTCATCAAGGTAATGATTGTTCAGTTCTTATATGTGAGGCCAATGCCTAACATGTAGAAAAATCAGTGGTGGTGTTGTCATGCACTGAGATCGAGAGACCAAAGGTGTCAAGGGCCGGCTTATAACCTAGTGTGGCTGATTGGGGCGGTGGTATGTCTGCTTGCTGCAAATTGCTGGTCCAGTTGTTCGCTGACGCCGGCAGTGGATGGCTGCATGCTGCACTGTGGTATCATTCGTTTATGCCAATCAGCTGCTACTTTTGAGATTGTAAAAGTGTTTCTGGTCTTGAGTTCTGTCTCATGTAAGAAGCATTGTAGCAAGTAATGGACTTTACTTTTTTACATGAGCTACCCCACCAAACTATGGTATTTGTCATGCACACTGGTTTCTATTCCCCCAAATCTTGAGTCAAAATTGGACACAACTTCCCCCCAGTTTAGGGCTCCGGTTTCCCCAATTTCTGGCTCAAGTTTTTCTGTCTATTTTGGGCCTCTTTCCCCTCTAGGGAAAAAAATTTTGTTAAGAGTGTAGATTAAAAATTAGGGGGAAGCAAAAATGCAGGAAGAACTTTTGTTAGGGGAGAAAATGGAAAAATAAGGGGAAGTCAAATATAGAGGGGAACTTTGTTAAGGGTGTAGATTGAAAAATAGGGGGAAGTTTTGTCAAGGGTGTAGTTTGCCCTGTGAAAATAAGGGGAAGGTTTGATCTGCAACCTTACTAAAACTCCCCCCCATTTTTCACTGGGTGCAAGCTGCGCCCACCAGGTATAGGGATAGAAGCCACTGATCGTGAGTACCGTAACGATCCAGGGCAGAGTCCCAGCCAAGTTTATTCAGTGCATTTTGAGCTTGAGAAACACATCTGGTGCATAACAGTTTGGCATTTTTGACACTTTGAACCTCACAAGTGCAAGCATAGTATCATTGTGGCACACAAAACTGCTGGTACACTGTACGACCTTCAAAATGAGTATGCCAGTACAAGTTAAGCCCTATGTGATTCATGGAAATATGACAGTTTTATTTTGTGATGGATGACTATGAACTAATTTTAGTCATTCTTTTATGGACTGTGTAGGAAGCCAGAATAATACATAAGTTACCACCTCCATTAAATCTGTTGCTACACTACCTTGCAAATTTTAAGTGCTTAAGCTTATACAGTTTTACAGTAGTTGCTTAATTTTAAAAGATAACAAAATACTTACCAGAAATGATACGTTTTAATAGTGCATATGTGCACATTCATTTGCAGCAAGACTCTCAGTTTTAGCAGATTTCTTGTATTTTTCTCTTAAATGTAAATATTTTTTATCAATGTCGGTGCTCATTTATGTCTTCTCACGCAACAAGTTTTTACGCACGAAGCAGCTACTGCTTTCAGTGCGTCTTAGTCGTTGCAATTCTGTCTGTCTGTCTGGTCGTCTCTCCCTCACACGGGTGGATCAGTCAAAAACGGTGCAAGCTAGGATCACCAAATCTTCACCGTCAGCTGCTTGGAAGACTCTAGTTTCAGGATCCGTAAAGCGTTTTCATAAATTTGAAAGGGGTCACGCCAGCGAGGCTGCTAAATGAGAGGGAGGTGGGAAAAAATTACGATTTTCAGTCATCAAGTCGCTGTATCTCAGAAATAGTGCGAGTTATGGCCTAGGTTACTATTAATCACTAATAGGAAGTCATACACTGGCTCTCGATTGCCACCAAATTCAATGACCTTGGATGATCTTGAATGCCAAAATGGGGGTTTTTATGGATTTTTTTGGAGATTTTCGGCTGCAAGACACATTTCAAAAGCGAATTGCGTCAAAATCAATTGAGATAGACATAGAGAAGCTGCATGTGAAATTTTCAGCATTGAATGTAAATTTCAATGGTCCAAGTCTCGATTTTATAGGTTCAAGGAAACCTGTGCACAAGAGCGTCAGAGTGGTACCCCCGTAAAAGTCATTATTTTACCATTGTTGGCCAGTATTTCATGAAAATCGTTGCAGATAGGCAGGGCATGCTGCCTATCACAACAAGCACTAGTAACGAGCTTTTCAGTCGTATCAAGATTAATGACTTTGAAAGACCCTGAATTACCAAAATAAGGGTTTTTATTGATTTTTTGCGATCTTCGGCTGCAGCGCAAACTACAAAAATGAAATGCGACGAAATGGCCGAAGATAGACTGATAGTTTGCGAACAGGAACTACTATAAGCTTTCATGCATCTCGTGAGCATTAGCTCAAATTTCTTGTTCTACTTGTCAAATCTTGTTCTAAGGCTGAATGAGCCTGGCATGTTGTGTTTCTGTAAGTTTTGTTGCTGCATAATTGTACTAGGATTTGTTTTCTTTTAGTGATCAGCTAAAATGATGTGTAAGTTGATGTGTGTGGATGTAGCCCGAGCAACTCATGGAGGCAAATTCAGCCACGTGCTGGTTCATTGGAAGCTCGTATCCAGGCAATTGAAGCTGACAATGAGCGAATCGTTGGCTTGTGTCATGGTGGTAGCACCATGCCTGCTCCAAAATCCACCATCGTAAGTTATTTTATGTACCTCTGGCTTTGTTAACGTCACTGCGAGAGCTAGCAGTAGAACAATCAAAAATGACAGTTTCTGAAATATGTCAAACGTCATGAATGTGCATTGTGCTCAGTGGTTCATATTATTTGACAGCTGCTGTAACTTTTGTTGATAATTTTGTCTGATCCGGACTGGACTGAATAAGATTTAAACCATGGTTCAGCTGCTTTGTTTCAAATTGTAATTTGATACAATCTCACATTTTCTGGTCAACAGTTCCAAGGATCCGTTGCGCAACTGTAGCATCATTTGAAAACTGTTGGTGGAAAGTTATGTTAATGGAACCAGTGCTAATAACGCCCAGGAGGTGTCAGCAGTCTCATGCAAATTGATTTGATGATGATGTTCTAGCAGCTTGCTAGATTTAATAATTTGCATCACATAAAGTAAGCAACGAGATGACAAAAGTTTTTGGTGAGCACATATAAGACACTGTACCAGCCTGTAACAAGTGTAGCAGAAGCTGCTTGAATGAAAAGTGTTTGACTGCACTTGTATTTTGAAAATCACTCTGAAGTATTAACTTTCATTGCCCTTCTTTAGTGTCCCGTCAACCTTGTACTATATTATCATGTGCTGTGTTCTGCCGAGTCAACTGTGGCTAGCAAATAAGTTCATTGAACATTCATTCCACAACTTAGCTAAATCCCTAGCAGTTCTTGCCTTATGATGCATTGTTTTTGTGCAGAATTTGTCGACAGCAGTTCGGCCTCGTGTTCAGCAACCGATATATGCAATCCGCCTCCCAGGCAGTCAGTCTGTGTCTACCTCGTCTGCCAGTACACTGAACACCGACGTGCGAACCAGCAGCAGTGGTCTTTACTTCGTAACTAAACCGTCTGCAAATGGTGTCTACACAGCTGCCAGTATTTCCCAGTCTGCCGTCCATGCCGGCTCTCCACATGGTGTAACAATTCCAGCTGGTCTGCAGCCATCTTCCACACCAATCTTGGCGGCGTCTGCAAAGATGGTTTTGATGGTCGAAGTAACAAACGTTTGGTTTGGTGCAGCTCGGTGTAAACCTTGTCGGCCTGTTGTCATATCTGAACAGGGCATTAAGCTCGTTTTCAAGGACAGCGATAACAGTAAGTTTATTTAGCACATTTCTTACTGGTTTGTCTTTGTATGTCACATATTTTATTGTTGTTGTTTGTCTGTATATTCTGTGCTTATTCTTGCTACAGTCGGAACTTAAACATTTTTTTAGAGTTACAGTGATATCTGATAAATTATATAAATATTATGTGATGTAAGGACATTGATGTGGTTTGTTGTGCTTTGTATCCCGTTTCATACTGACCAAAAAGACGCCGTACACCTTGTAGTATGTAAATGTTATGAGGCTGGGGCTTATTGTGCATCGTATGATAGGCTACAGGCTGGGAGTGTTTCAGTGACATAACACCACTGTCAGTAATGGTATTATGATAACTATAGCTGTAATGTGGTATTCATTATAATGACTGCATGTTATGGTGATCATGACAGAAAGATAGACAGACTGATAAACTAGGAATGGGAGGAGCCTTGCTGTGTATTAGTTTCATTTTGTATAGCTTACCCACAGCTTAGGCCGTAGCAAGGAGCATGAATTGTTATAGCATCTAACCACCTCAAACTGGAATATTACTAGTAAAATTATGGAAGACATCAACGAACTTTTGCTTGTCCAAGAATTGTATTTCATAGCATGTGCACCAATAACCAAACATGAACTAACCAACTTTCCCAGATCAGTAGTGAAACTCTGCATAACATCTCATACACTGTAGCCATTAAGATCCGCCATGCACTGCAGCTTGTACACTACACTGATGGAGCGGGTCTATATAACTGCACTTAGTACGTGTGCTTGATGAATTGCTGCTGTATGGACACAAATGTGTCAAGAGCTCTACTTTTGTGCGATGTACACAGGTGTGGACTTTATGATTGAAGCTGACGAGATTGTTCGATGTGCAGCGTACTTCGGCAATGCCCGCAAGCATACATTGTTTGTCTTTGTTGTACCAAACTGCACTCGTCGTCTGCCGTCGTCAATCGGTGATCGCCAGCCGCTTTCAACACTGGTTGTGATCTTTCTACCAGCACTTGGCCAGCGACAGATCGCCGATCTAGTGTACATCTTCTGGCGCATCAGTCATACGAGCATGTTTGGACTGTCGGGAGGTCTACTGACCGAGATTGACCAGAAAGCAGCACTGTCGTTACTGAGTAACATAAAGCCGACGATATTGTCAACGGTGGCAGAACGTATGCGCAACATCGCTGGTGCTGATTTTTCACCAGCGTTGGAAAGTGCTGACCCAGCCATTACGCAGCACATTGCAGTTCCTGTGGCACAGAATGGACTGGCAGAGCAGTCAGAGTCAGAGCTGTGTGGCGAGGGTGAGGTCCGGTCACACAAGCGCGGAACACATTCCTCTGTAGGTCTGCGGACGTCGAAGCGCAGGTTGTCAGTTACTCATGATATGGTTGACGAAGAAGCCATCGATGATGGCGATGAAGAATGGAGTACAGCCGTTGCACGGAAGAGAAAACACCTGCGTATCAAGCTCACCCGCAATCGACCGAAGATCATGCGGCGTCGGCAGAAACAAACTGCCAGCAGAGAACCACCTGAGCTAGAGATTGCCCCCGAGCCTGAAGAGTCCATCTGTAAGACTGAAGTCGTTGATGATGATTATGAACTAAGTTTGCATCAGCCGCCTGTGGACGATGGCCAGTTCGATTTATCGGCTCTTGGCTCCACGGAGCCATTCACCATCATAGAGCAGTGGGAGACTGTTGATGGAATTACGACAGAAGCTGGTAATACAATGCTTGATGATGATGATGAGGCACAAAGCTCACCTTTAGATGTGTATGTATTAACGTCAAGCCCGTATTCTACTCTTTTATTGTGTAATTGTTTGTTACTGCAGTGTTATTCATAAATTGAATTATAGCGTAATTTTGATATTTTATGGCCACAAGTTTCTGTTTGGTTAATTTTGTGATACTGTACCACAGCTTAGGAACTGTACTTTAGACATGTTGCAATTTACTTTGAACTGACTGTGAAAAGTTAAAATCTTTGTTGTGAGTGATGGAGATTATGTAAAGCAAACTTTGTGAAGTGTACATCTTGAAGAAGTGTAATAATGTCATATATGGCAATATATGGCACTGTAAGTTTTTTTTTATTAAGGACAATGTGCATGCAATTGTGCTGTAGGGAGAATGATCTGGAAATAGTCCTACCAGTTGGAGCAGACGATGTCGACATAGACAGCTCCAGCATTGGCATTGTATGCTTTGATCATTTTCTCTACATACTTTTTGTTTGATAAAGCCCAAATTCTATTACGCTGACTTTGCAACGAAGTGCCAACTTTCATGATTTGTGTTTGCCAACTGCCTCTGTGCATTGTGCACAGACTAAGTAACTGGTTTGTTGCGGACTTTGTCGCAACCATCTCGACATGTCGATATGGTTTGTCTGCGACTTCCATAGTTTCGGTGTTTGGGGATTATTATGTAGCCTAGATTTTGCTGATGATTTGTGGGAATTATTGAAGAGCAATTTGTACAGGCTTTTTTGTCCAATAAGTAGCATCAAAATACTGACTACCAAAAGGCTCTCTTTTTCTTTGTATATTTTATTTGCATTTTTCATCATTGAATTAATGGGAGTTAAATAGATGCTGCAAAAACAGTTATTGAAGTCAATGAAGTCTACCAATCAGAAAAAAATTAACTTTTTGCCATACTATTAAAGTATTGGCCAGGACATGATGTACACGATGATGATCATGATTGCTGATGATGTTAGTATGATAACAGTTTTTTACAGAAATATAATCAAAATGCTCATGTTAACTTGGTTTATACCATTTACCAGATATAATTTTAGGTAATCTAAACTCTGACTTTGTTAATTTTTTTGTTAAATTTTTGTATCCTGAAGTGTGAAAGTACAGGATGTGTTTGTTTAAGTCACTGCTGCAGTGCTGCTTATCCATAATGTGTCAATGTAGTAAAACCACATGAATAACTTAAGTGATGCTGATTGGGTTATCTACACCGTGTCCGGAAAAAAAAACATCCTGAACATTATCGCTTGTCACTTAAAGAAGGATTATCCAGTTTTAATAATTTTTGATACAAATATTTCTGGCACAACTGGCCATCAAATGACCATTCAGTATTCCACCTCACTCAATGTCTGCTTCTGCATTTCCTGGGGAAAACAGAACCAACGACATACAAGTTGAAATGAACAGAAATATGTCAAAAAGTATCCCCAACATTATTGATTGCAACTTGAAAAAGGATTCAGATTTTAATAATTTTTGTTGCAAGCATTTTTTACACTTTTTGCCATCAAATGACCATTCTAGTTTCCACCTCACCGAGTGTCTGCTTCTGCACTACCTGAGAAAATCTGTTTAGACTAAATAGGATAAAATGCAACATTTTGTTGGTTTTGCTTCCCCAGGTAGTGCAGACAATTGGGTGCGGTGGAAAATTGGACAGTCATTTGATGGCCAGTTGTGGAACAAATATCGATATCAAAAATTATTAAAATCTTATAATCCTTCTTCACGTTACAATTGAAAATGTCCGGGATGTTTTTTTCCGGACACCGTGTATACATTGTAACAGGAAGCAGAGTCGCAGGACGAAAGCGTTGACGATGACTTGGTGTTGACACGGAAGAAAGTCAACATCCGATGTCCAATAACACAGAAGGTTATGCAGCATCCGATGAAAAACAAGCGATGCGGTCACTGCTATGACAGACAGGGCATCGAAGACCTCATCAGTCACCGTGGAAGCAAAGCTCGGTAAATATTAGTCATATCAGCAAGTATCGAAAGATGATAGTTGTAGATTTGGTTGTATTTGTCTGTAATATTATAAATTCTGTAAATTTCTTTAACCTTACATTTTGCAGATTTGCTCCATAATTCTTTTGGCTCCTATATTTTTTTGTTCTTATGCCCGTCCTTGCTTAATATTGTTACTGTTCCTGTTAGCATTTAAAGAAGACTCACAAACACGAAAGCAGCATTTGTGCCTTATTAATTTTGCAGATTTCTTACGAGTGTTTTTACATTGCATTAGAGTGAACTGAGTGAGTGTTGGTGGTGTGATTTGTCAGATGTCCGGTACCCGGATGTTCAAACAGTTCAGCTCTCAGCATGAACGAGCTTGAACACGAGGACAGTTTGCACCAGTACATTCAGACCAAAGTCCCAATGTTGTCGTCCAGCAGAGCCCCCGCTTCTGCTAAGTGATTGTCCACAGTTTTACACTGACTGATGTCACAGCTGCTCTAAACAGTTGCTGGTGATGCTTAAGAGACTCATTGCTCGCGATATAGTTTTCGAGACCAAATTCTTGGTCTCAAGGCCCTCGAGGAAAAAAGTAGTCTTGGTCTTAAGAAAAAAAGTGTCGGTTGATTGAACACACTCAGTTATATTGTCCATTAAGTCGTTGTTATTAACACAGAGGCTGTATTCTACTGCATTTTTTTAAGTACTGCTCAGATATTGATAAATAAGGTAACGAGTTTTGTCACTTTTTGCACACTCAGCTATGCTACTGTAGAACTTCCTGCTGTGTTGCTTTATTTTTTATCATTTAAATGAAGTTTTTGTGACCTCCTGTATGGCATAATTGAGGCGAGTTTATCAGATATTATGATTTGTGTTGTTTATGTTGAAGGAGATCATGCTTTATTGTATTATATTACTTGACAGATAACTAACTATATCTCTGTAACTATTGCTCTGTGAAGGTGACGATAATTAAGTAAATATTTATTTTCATTCAGTATATCTTAGAAAATGTGTCAGCCATCTTTTATCGTATATTTTGCAGTAACTACCGGTAATGTATATTATCATTAGGGCTACACCAAATATTCTGTTGATGTTCTATTCAAGTGGTATAATGAATTGAAGATTGTATTTGGCTGAATACCAGTAGTAAAATCTGCTATTCAGTAAAAGCCTAATGATAGGGAAGTAAGTAAAAATAGTGTTAGGAGATAAGCTTTGGCATATGTGTTTCATCTGAGTGCATGATTTTTGAAAATTTATACTTCACAAAGTAGTGTAGTAACGCAGCTTATTTGACAGTCAGCTTCCTGAAAATTTTCCACAGAATATGCCAGTGAAAGAATTATTAAAATCTGTCAATATTTGGCGAAAATGTGGACAAATGTCACATTTTTATGACCCATGGCGCATTGTAAGTGAAGTGTAAGCAAGTCAAGTGTATATTTATTTAGTTCATACTCAAAAAGCTAATTATCCTACCTTATCAAGGCTATGTTTCAGGCAATCACACAGCGAGTAGATGGCAAGGCTAACAGCCAAAAATTTAAGCTCTAAAGCCTCTGTGTCACTAACTATAAGACTTACAGCAGTTTCTTTGTATTTCAGCTTGACTCATTTTTATTTACTTTATTGCTTATTTGTTGCTTAGCATTGCAGCTGCAATATAGGTTCAGTGATAGATCATGTTCTTTTGGGGCAGCAGAAGTATTCCTTTGGAGTGAACTGACATATGCCAACATAGAATGTGGAGCATGCCTTGTTAAACAGTTTGATTATCATTATTAGTTTGTCTATAGATAACATTGGTGTGCATAAACGGATTTAAAATCTGTGGCCATGTGACCTTAACTGCTCATGCTATAGTGGCACTGAGAATAACATTATATATTCATAAAGAAATTTTATTAGTTTATTATCTGCAGTCATGTGCAACTGTGTTTTAAGCTGTTTTAAATGTACCAGTGCATATGTTAGTGTGTATATGTTTGTAAAGAAATACAGTTAGAGACCAGCAAGTTATTAGTTACAGACTGTTGCATTCATGTAACTAGATTTGAGTATTTGTATTAAATAAAATTAACATTAATATTACTGAATGCTGTTGGCTTCTGTCTTGTGTCTTATTGGGAATACAACTGGACTGCATTGTGGTTTAGAATATGCTGTCTGGAAAACTGGACCTCAGTTGTGATTTCAAATAACTGCAACAAATCTTGCCCGATCAGAATAATTTTTTTTGGAAAAAAAAGTCGTTAGTAATTTTCAGATGACATAATAGCCCGTGAAAATTAGTCCAACAAGGTATCAACTTGGGATTCAGTGGCTGATTCTTGTACTAGAAACAATGCCAGTTATTAGTTTGTTTTTTAGTTAAGTTGTTTATTTTTTTCTATTATCTTGTATTTTGCTGTCAGTGTTCTGACGAATAAAGTTGTATATATTAACATTTGTCACAGTTATTTCAACGTATCACTCGGGTCTGTATTTTGGCATTTTAAGTGAGTGACAAAAAGAATAGAATCAGACCGGTTGAGTTAAACCAACAGGCCTTACAGACACATTTTCACTGGACATGACGAAAAGCATACATATATTTGTGGGAATAATTTGTCAATTCTACCTATCCCAGTATTTATAACGTTAAAAAAGAAGTAAATTTATAAATCTCACAATTGCTATGTTTGAGTGGCATGTAACACACACACACACCGTTTAATAACCAGTTTCAAACAATGGTGACATCTGTCTATGTTTGTGGAAGACTTTTATGTTCAGCTCGGAGATTCTTTTTCTTCTTCTTGGCAATGAACTTTTCCAGTTTGCCGCTCTTCTCCAGTTGTTTGAACTTCTCAGCCAGCTCCAGTTTTCTCTTTTCAGCTGCAGCAGAACAGTGACAACATTGCATTAGACACAGAAGTGCTAGACTTAGACTTTCGCTGAGCCTAAGCTTACCTACTTAGACCGAAGTTTAGACTCAGCGAAAGTCTCAGCGATTCGCTGAGTCCAAAAGTACCTACTTGGACCAAAGTTGAGCCAAACTAACCTGGCTAAAGTCGGTTCGATTTGCATGAAAGAGAGCTTTAGCCCTTAGGGCTTAACTTTCACTGAGCCTGAATCCACTTCAACTTTTGACTTTAGCTGAGTGAAAACATGGCGACTATTTACAGTCCTATGCATACGGATGGTTTAGTACATTAAAGCAGTCTGGTACCAAAAATAAACGCCGTAATGAATATGCAATGACGTCAGATGTTACGTAATTACATTATTTGCGTGTGCGGCGCAATTAAATAAGCAACTCCAAGCGTAAATGGTTGATTTATTTCCTGTTAGGTTTACCTGTTTTTCCGCCATTTTTAATCGTTTTGGTCTAAGTCAGTAGACTTAGACCAAAGTTTAGTTGAACTGTGGTCTAAGTACAGACTTTAGCGTTCAGCTTTAGCT
>Ga0209367_1007485_pt1 | contig 15048 bp, 10 predicted proteins | sample WorMetLIZISLAND2_FD_187412 | JGI IMG/M metagenome (GOLD analysis project Ga0209367, IMG submission 187412) | Marine gutless worms symbiont microbial communities from Max Planck institute for Marine Microbiology, Germany - Olavius geniculatus... ... | reverse complement strand
ATATAAACGTTTTCTATGAAAAGGTCAAGAGTGAAAGTTATCGACTTGTCGGACGTTCGAAATCTCCAGAAAATCACGCATATCTCGCGTACATGTTTACTTACGGCTGGCGAATCGCGCGCTGGCTGGCAGTGCAATGCAGTGCAACCTTCGACAACCAGACTGACGGCCGCATACATGTACGTACTTTGTCATCGCGTCAACTCCCACGATACGCTGCGTTGTGTTGCTGCCAGTCTGCGCGAGCAATTCACACGCTTGCATGTCGTCGTCTTGGTCGTTTGAAAGTTTGCAGAAATGTAATCTTTAGATAAAGTTATCCGCGACGCGCATCAGTCGGCCAGTAATGTGCGTATTACCTCAAAATTCAGCCCAAAAAGACAGGTAAAAGATATTGACAGCCTAAAACGATAAAAATTATATAAAACTACTAAATAAAAGCAACGTTAAAACAGTCACACACACAGCTGGTCAGTAAATTAACGTCAAGTGCAGGAATATTAGTATGCTTAATAATACATGACACCGATGAAAGTTTTTGTATCTCGTTAGAATACAGATTACGAACAGTTTTCATCATCTGTTGCGGCAAAAGAGCTGTAAAGTGGTCCAAAAACTAAACAACAAAAAACCGCCGACTACTGTCCGAAATCCGGAACGAGGTCTATTTTGTAGTACAAGTTGAGCAGTGTGGGGACTCATTTGGAGCAGTGGATGATAACTCTGTGTCCCAGCCGTCACGACGTGTTCTGGCTGACAATAATCCTGCACTAGTAACATCACTTGTCAGCTGCGCACTCGCAAACAATCGACCGCTGATGGGCAGACCGAGCAGTAATGTGATTCTGTCTGCGTCAGGATGTTTCAGCCATCACCCACCCCATCAATATAGCGCAAAACTTTGTGGAGATTTTCTCCGATTTCATAGGTGCTGCATTTCGGAAAAAGACAATACTCAAAGTACTCACCAAGCAGTGGCGTATCCAAGATCTAAATGTAAGTCCTTGTGTGGGGGCAATTAAGAGGTAAAGTTTGGGTTTGGGGAGGGGTGCTCCCTCCCCACCGGGGAAGAGGTACGAGGAGTGCATTGTGCCGTCTCCTCAAAAAATTATTTTGTGTGTGTGTGTGAACATGAAGTCATTTTGGTAAATTTTTAGCACTATTTTGAGTAACTGTGTAGGCTACTGGAGTGGGCATGTGCCTCCAGTGCCCACTCCCTTCCCATGGCTTCGCCAGTGTCCCTCAGTCAGTCTCGTTCTGTCATAGCTCTGCGACTTACGTATAAGTGCAGTGTTCATCTCCGTTTCTCAAGTCTTAAGCCGGCAGCGAGCTTGCACACAGATAACCGACGATAGACCGCTTCTCTTCGCGCTTCATTTTTGCAACTAATTACTAGCAAGTTATATATATAAACTGATGACGGAAGCTTACGTGTTAATTAGCAAACTATGCTTCTATTTGCTGCAGCTGTATTCGATGCATGACGTGTATGGAATGTCCAGTTGAGTAACCTCTGAAGATGAGCATCTAAATGTCAAAGAACGCCTCGGTAAAATATTAGCCGTGCAAAATATTGGCTTTATACTTCGTGGAGGCGTCTTTTAACTTAACGATAGATCGGTTCTGCACCAAACTGATCTTAAGTATGGGTTACCATATGTCGCGTGACTTTTCGTATTATTTTCCAACATAGTGTGATGAAAAAATAAATCTATAAACCTGTCAGCCCCTCTAACAAATCGCACCGAAGCCGCACTCAGTGTCAGATGGTCGCTGCTGGGTGTCAACTGTCGCTGCTGCTGCTGCTGCTGTTGCTGCAACAGGTGCCGTTACCATGGCGCCTAGTGGCCGGCGTGAAGCTCGTTATCTCGTCATCACTTTATACGCGTCCACTCATCACGCGCTTGCATTGCGTCTCAGCACTCCACACGCCAATCTACGTCCACTCGTAATCCGTGCGCGAATACGTGGATTTATTCTGCATGCTGATAATTATCTTAAATCATAAATTTGTTTATATGTACGTCTGTGTTCGCAAGCAATATGGTAACAAGCGTAAAAACTTAACCCACTTCAACGAGATTGTTACACAAAAGTTTAAACGCAACTAGTAATACTTTGCTACAATTAAAACTTGCATAAATTTGTATAGATTAGATGTACTGATAGGCCTACAGTAGAAATGTTGACATAGCGAAACGACAATAAATAAACATTTCTGTGTTGTTTAAGATTTCTACTTATATTTTACGCCATATAGTGTCGTAAATGTTGTTGTATTGCATGCTATTTGAGTTTACTGCTTTAGTGTGTACTATTTTTGCACTTTGTTATAAAATAATGGTTATGCAATTCATTCTGTTAATTTTAAGCATTATGAAAAAATCAATGGATTGCTGTCGCGATCTGCGTATTCCATGTGATGCATTAATTTGTACATGTTTATAATTATACGTGTTTTATTTCTACCAGTGTTTAGTGCAAAAGAGCAAAGAATACGTTTCTTTTGACACAAAATACCGTGTAATTAGTTAATTGACCACAGGTACTTATAAAGACGGCGTTTTTTACTTTTTAGTGAAATTAAGTCGACTAAAACCAAAAAACCAAATCGACTAAAACCATTTCGAACATTCTGAAATAATAAATACAGACAAATGAAATAAACACAAATATTTGTAAAGTATTATATTTTCTTAACCCACTTCGAACAGAAAAAAAGATAAGCACGCTCGCAGATTACAGACAATACCGTCAAACTCTCATGTTCGTCAGAGAAATTAATCTCGAAGCATTCACTCCAATAATTCTGAAACAATATTCATTCAACCTAGCTGATGGTTGGCCGTTCAGGTTTAGCGCGCACTGTGAACAAGCCACAGAGGCAAGCCAAGCTCGAGACCACAACTTACTTTACATTTTATGGCTAATAAAATATAGGAAAGTCGCGGTAGTGTATTTTATTGCTGATTGGTTTTGGGATTTGTTTTCCCGTCTCAGCGGACAGCAGCATCGGCAACAAGAAACGTTTCTGTGTACAGAAAAAAGAGAAAAAAACACAAAGAACATTGGTGTAATGATAATTTAATTTTTATATTTTCATGCAATAAAAATTGTGTTAAAATGCTGTCTTTCTTTGTTTAGATCGATCGAACACAAAATGCATGCACTCATGAACATAGTCAAGCAAAATACTATCACAAATGAGTTACAATTTAAAGTACAAAATTACCGTTACTGCTAGAAAATGCCGTAAATTTGGCCACAGTTGCTCACTTTTGTTAGCCTATTCGATAATTTTTAAAACTTTTGATAACGGTGGAAAGGACAAGTTTCGTCATATATAGGCCTAATACTGTTTGTGTGTTGGGATCAAACATTAAAAATGATGGGTCTTTGATAAACACACGTCAATCCATTCTTTACTACTGCTTTATTGACCCGCATCAAGTACGATGAATGGACTCACTGCTATAGGCCTATTAAGTGGATTGTGGAAGAAAAACTAGTCTTATCCAGTTTTATTTCAGTCTTCGCGTCGTAGTCAGCCGGTTAACTGCAGTGGTTGATTGATAGCCCGGCAGAGATGTACTGAATTAGTAACGATTACGATGACGACTAGGCCAGGCCTAATAGCGGCTTCGTCAGCTGCCCAGCAGAGATCGTGCGGCGCAACGAATTAAAAATGCATGCCATCTTCGCACATTGCTACTAGCCTACTTTCACTGATTGCTGCTGTCTTGCAGTCAACGCTGAGATTGCCGCATACTCGTTTGCATAGAAAATTTTCCGTACAGTGTTTTGACTGCAAAATAGATTGCTTGAACTTGTCATATTTAACCAAATTTATCAGCTGTGAAATAAGTTTATTAGACTATGCCTGAACTAGGACTTTGGTGAGGGGCTATACTTTCAGCAAGTCTGCCAAATGCAGTGACATGTCACCAAGTATGTGGCGACGTATGACGGGATGCGATCCTTGCAACTTTACTACCGAACGCACCACTGAAAAGCGGTCGATTTCGTTAGAGCTAGAACAACAAAATTCGGCGGTTTACATGTACTTTTTTTCGTTCGCAGACTCGAGCCAAGAAGAGCAAAGCTAGAGACAGGAACAAGCAGGCTGCAACAAAATCCACTGTCATAAACCTGCCGTTTTGACAGAAAACTCGAGTGGGAAAAATAGTGTATTTGCGACTTTTGATAAAAAAAAATTATAATGATGCCGAAAATATACGGGTAAAGTCCTTAGCATAAAACTCATTGAGGAAAAGTAAATTCAGTCCGGCAGTTAAGCTTACGTTCGGCGACTTATGCACAGTGGAGACAGCTGCTGTATGCTATACACAGCGGTGGCTCTGTAACCCTCCCCACTAACCACCTATATAGCTGATAAAACGTTCTCCTCAAATAATAAGCAAGCGGATAGAAAAGATTGCGAGCCATGACTGACGAACTGCGATGCTTATTTTATCTTTGCACTTTGAAAAGGCAGAATTTGAATAGGCCCATTCCATTTCGTATTCACGACAACATCTTTGGTGGGAGACGACAGGCACTAATAGTCGCTGACTGCTGTAATGACTGCAGCTTTGTTGTTGTCATTGTTGTCGCCGCTGTTGTCGTAGTTGTAGTTTCCAGAGCAGCTGTGAGAGAAACTTATTATAACGCCGCACACGTGCGACCCGTCGTCGTTTCTTCAAAATTCTTTACGCACCAACCCCGGCCCACCCAGCGAGCTGTCGCCGCAGTCGGCCGTGCCGTTAAAACTGTACGGTCGTGGGTCGTCGCGTGGTCGTCGTCGTGAAATGGTAGAGCGCGTGGGCTGTAGTTGTTGTCGCCGTGCGTGCGTGCGTGCTCGCTCGCGAATTTCTATATTAAGACCACGACTACGACACGACGACGACGACGCGACGAGATTGCTTTGCGATGTCGTGGAGCAATTTAGACGCTGCGAAACCGAGCAGCGAGGTAACCACAGTGCTGGGTGGCCGATTGTGCCGCGTAGGTAGGCGGCCGGAAGGAAGGCGACTCGCTCACTACGAGCCGGTATCGTTATTCATCTGAAATGGACCGTTTTTATCGGTGGATTGTCCTCCCCCGACCGGCGTAATCACCGCGGGCCAGCGACCGACCGACCCACCCGGCATTTTCCGCGACGTGGAAATGCTTTCTAATTGGCGGCCGTGCGTGGCGACACCGTGCGACGGATCAGCGCGTTAATCATCTTCCTGCTTGAGTCGTTCGTTTTGTTGCAAATGGACCGCGTCTCGATTAATGTCCGTTGGCCACCCCGGGCGAACCAGCGACTTGTTAACCTCGCACGAGAGGCCTACGTAGCGCCATCGGCGCTTAGCACCTACTGTACATTGTATAGTCTTGTCTCCTAGTAGCTGTAATGGCGTGTGATCGTCATGTATTGTGAATTACGAGCGCAGCAGCTTTAAACGTACCAGCTGTCACTCAACTCCTCGCAGCATGGCATTGGCGTGTAAAAGGAAAACATTTCTAAAAAGCATAAAAAATGTTTTGCATTTTTACATGCATCTAGAATAGAAACACGGGTTTTTCAAACGCAGCATATAAACCAAATTTCTTAGAGCATATTAACGTTAACTGTTATCGCCCCTGCGTGGTTGAAATGGTTAAATTGTATAGCTCTTCATAGTATACCTATTTCTGACCTACAGAGCGTCACCTGCCATATGCGATCACACAACGTTACCTGCCACTCGGCACAGGTAAACAAGTCCCGCCATAACCCCAGCCTGACATGCCCCACAGGGATGAAAAGCTGAGTTGACTTTGATGGTTGGCTAAATACCTAGATGGCTTAAGTTCCGCAAACAGTCGCCCAACCGAACGCTAACCACTTCATAGCGACGCGACCGGGAGTAAAACCCACGACCTCGTCATCGCAAGTCCAACGTTGCACTTCAAACCACCTAAGAGTTGGACGTTTGTCGCAAATCGTCAGCTGCTAGGCTATAGAATGTAAATGATAAAAGAAAATTATGTGCTGTAGTGTATTGCATTTTAGGTATAATTAGGACACCTGACTGCACGTGCGGGCGGGCGGCAGTAGACAGTCGTGCAGTGTGAAGCCGATACTCTGAGCTGTAGTCATATCGGCGTCGTGGGTGGTCGGGATGAGGTCACGTGCGTCGTCGGCTCGTTGTCGAGCGTCTAGCGTTTCACCGCCGCTGCCAATTATCGACTCGTCCGACATCGACTCGGACATCGCCAGCTGCATCGACCCCGAGTCCATCGAACTGATTGTCACCGAGTCCGCCGCGGCGGCAGACTGCAGCGGGTTCTGGGGTCTGGACGACTTTCACCGCGCGGTCGTCAGCGCCGCTGCCGCAGCCCGACCCACGGACCTGCCAATCATTTCTGCCGCCGCCGTCGTCGACGAAACCAACTTTCTACGTCACGTCCAGGTTCGTACGTATGTTATAAGTAAGTAAGTAAGTAAGTAAGTATGTGAACATTTAAAGTGCACAATGTCAGCCAGTGGCCGAATCTGAGGCACTTATACTTATAATTAGGGTTAGGGTTAATGTTAATCTTTTACAGGTTGGGGGTTTTTACAGATAAAAGCCAAAGGTTTCACATACATAGCTGTGATAACATAAAAACCGACTTGCGTAGTGTCAAATAAAGAGTGACATGGGGATGAACTAACATCGCCATCCCCACCCTATCCCCACACGCTTTGTTTCATTTCCCATTCTCATCCCCATCGTTGTTTTGCTGAAAATGATTGCCGCTAATAATCCACACATTTCATTACTTTTGCTTACTAATGCACTGCAAACTAATAACGTTTATAAACTCCACAGTTGACAAGTCAAGCTCAGAGTAACAGTCAATCATCAGAGTAAATGACTATCGTTCAGTTCACTTCACTAAATATATGCCCTACTTTAGCTGCAGAAAATATAGACCTGTGTATGTAAGTAACACAAGTAAATGTCTTTAATCAAAATCTATCTACGGATGAAGTTATAGTAGTCCCCATTACCGCGGGTATACCGCAAATTCTATCCCCATCCCCGCGGTATTACCGTAGCTCGTGTCCTCATTCCCGTGGGAATACCGCCGTTATTGTCCTTATTACCGCGGTAATTATTGCGGTTATCGCGGTATTACCGCCGTCTCTATCCCTATGTCACTCTTTAGTGTCAAAGTGTTCCGATCTATGCAGAGATGCTGCGGTATTGGCGTTGGTCGGTATGCTGCAGTAAAAAAGCGCGTTTTCAGTTTGTTGCTAAAGCTTGTCGGAAAGCTGCATGGTGTTGCGAATGTATGCATATTTACCACGACACTAGTTTTGGCAAATATCACCTGCAATTAATGTTTAATTAATTTAATGTTGTGTTGGTGTGGCGGCCCAGCGATGAATATTAACATTATTCTCGTGACGCCAGCCTCTGCAGTCACTGTGTAATAATGAAGTGACCAAACGGCTTGATTTCATTTCTGTTGACTAGCAACTGCAAGCTTTCGAAAAACAAATGAAAAAAATAAGTGTTTTAAATGCAAACTGTTACAAAGCCCGCTAAAACAAACGAAAGAAAAAAATGTGACAAATGTTTTTGTTGTTTTTCTAAAAATGTTTTTTTACTATTTTGGTTGCCGATATGTCGAAGCACATGGTGGTTTTGCAAGAAAAAAAGTGGTACAGTTCGCCAGTAGAAGAAAGACTCATACATCCAGCTAAGCCACTGTCCATCATGGCATCTGCCGCCAAGTCCCTGTTTTTATAATGACTTGGAGTGGAACCATCTCTCCAGGGATGGTGACTGGCTTCCAGCAAAAATGTTATTTGCTGTATTGCTATACAGAGCCAAACGTGAAGAATGACGAAACTTTTATACGTTAAACCAATGTTGCAATGTTTGCCGGTCATTTCTAAGTTTGGTTTCGGTGTCATAATTGACGATTGACCTGAGTTTGTGCTTATGCCGGAGGTTAATTAGAAGTTACAACTGGTGGTATTTAACGGAGCAGCAGCAGTTGAAATAGAAATTGCAAAAATAATATTGAGACTTTGCTTATTCGTGAAAGAGCAGAAGCAAACATATGATATTTTGGGACATATTGTGAAAATAAACAAGCAGAGAGCATAATTAGCAACAAAACTTCATGCACAAATTGACAGTAAATGAGAAGCTTAGCTCAGAGTTGGACATGGATCGAATTCATCCATGGATTGGATTGCGTTGGGTTGGATTGGATTGGATCCAAATTTTTCAACAATTTTATGGTTTGGGTTGGATTGGTTTGAAAGTTTTTTTACTATTGTTTGCAGTGATGGGCAATAGTTAACTTTGTAGTTAGCTACGTAGGCTAGTTTAATTACTAAAAAGTAGCGCTGCGGCCACAACAGAGTTAATTGCAGTTGCACAACACAGCGTGTATACGCCTAGTGTAGACCATCAGCTGAACAGGAATAACGTTACGATCTTATTGTATAGTCGCTGGTCACTGCAGGCCACTACCGAGTCTGCGATCGTGACTATGTCTATCTCTCTTTGATCTGTCACAACTTGACGCTTTGTCTGTTTTTTTTTCAGTTTTCAACCTGTCTTTCATTGATATGCGTGTCCATTGATGTGTTTATGATGCTTGACATAAGTACGAGCTCAGTTGTACAAGATAGCCTACTCATATCGTGGAATGTGGTTTGTTATATCTGGCAATTAAACTGCTTCCAATGCAGTTAAAAAATAGTTAACTACTTAGCCACAAAATAATTGGAAAATTAGAATTAGTTGTACCGTAGTTAAATTACTGTTTAAGCAGTTGACGCCCGTTACTGACAATTTGTAATGTTGAAGCAAAATTAATTGCTTGCCATCGGGCATGTGGATTGGATTGGATGTAAGTCAGCATTTACTTCATCTTCATGGATTGGGCTGGATTGGATTTAGAAAATTGGACTCACGTCTAACTCTGGCTCAGCTACGCCTAAGCGTCAATTATGCACGTCGCGGAGCCTATCGTTATCTGCAGACTCGAGCGAAACCTGCCTAACCGAAACATTCGACCTTTATTGGCTAGATCGGAATTTATTGCTTTAACTAAAGCTGTAAGCTAATTGTAAGCTAGTTAGTGATATATCTTTAATAGATTTGCATAATTTCGTGTATAAACATTTGACAATTTAGCAGGGGTCAGAATTGAAATTTTACGTTTGATGTTGTGCATCGTTGGAAGAAGCGCTAACGACTAATAATGACTGATGTTGTAGTTTGTCTTCATTTCTCGCATTGCTTAGCGTCGTTCGTATCTGCTTGTCGGCCTGTAATGTACGTGCACAATACGGCGCGTTATGTTGTTGGAATTATGCGCGAATGGCCCAAAGGCGTCGATTTGCGTCCACGACGGTTCCAAGTGATGTGTCTCGACGTTTTCGCGCCAGTTATCTCACTGAATGAGCTTCGACGCTGCACGCTCGCGCCGAATCCCGCCGGCGAAATGCAATAAGACGCAGAAGAACGAGAGGAGAAAAAGAAAGAACGAACACACAGCTATCCATCATCGGTCGAAGAGTAAATTTACTGGTACAAGTCGCCATTAACGACGGCGGGCTGTGTGATATGTCAGGTAAATGCAGCGGAAGGAAAGACGGATTACGGTCGGCCGGTGGACCGCAATTAGGTCACAGATGCGTATAGAGCCGATCAGTGGAGGCTGATCACTCAGAGTACAGCAGGCAGCCATTAAGCTAACGACGCCAATTAGAATTCGCGTGCAGCCGCACGCAAAAACCTCCATTTAGCCTATTGCTCTTACTGCGGGTTTAGTCTTTAACCCGAATCGTATAATATTTTCCACTTTTAGCGCGGTGCACTTTGCAGAGCAAATCGCAACGTATTGATATGTCCGTCTTTACAGTTTTTCTGTTTATGTATTGTGGTCATGCGACATTGCGAGTTGGATTACTTGAAAAGTAATCAGACAAAAAGTGTCGGGTACGGCCAAAAAGTGACACACTTTTCAACTGCGTAATGTCATATGAACTGCAAATGTTGAAAAGTCACTATTTTTGGCCTAGCTTGTAGGATGTTTTTTTTTCCAGGGATACTTAACGTTGGTGACTATATGCCGCGTTCGAAAAAAACTGTGCCGGTGTTGCTTTTTGGATAACTCCGTGAAACGTTGGCCAATTTTTGGCACGCAACATCACGATTAAACTTGACGTAAATGACCATTTTTTTCCATCTCACTTTAATACTCTTGCTATACTACCTTGTGAAATGCAGAAGTCGCAGTTGACACGTGCGGCGTGCGTGGTACGTGTGGTTAGGAGCAGCAGTCGTATCCTTGCTCGCCGTCTGATTCCGGTACGACGGTGTCCAACGCTTCAGTCAGCGACGATGCCCGGCCGTCGGCTGTCACAATCACCGGTCCAGGGCGGAGCGGCGTCGCGTCACGGTCCAAGACCGGAGGTGGGGTCCCGGGCACCGAGGCTTCTACCATCAGGACTGGATCGTCATCATCGCGACGGCCAGGCCACCATCATCATCAGCGCAAGGGCCGCGGCGCTCGAGAACGCAACCTGCGTCGCATCGAGAGCAACGAGCGCGAGCGACAACGCATGCATTCGCTGAACGACGCATTCCAGGACCTGCGCGAGGTCATCCCCCACGTCCGGCGCGGACGACGTCTGTCCAAGATCGAGACGCTGACGCTGGCCAAGAACTACATCAAAGCGCTGACGAACGTCGTCTGCGAGATGCGCGGCGAGCGCGTCCCGTACGAGGACCTACACCAGACCCCGGTCGACACGGACAACCTCGGGGACTCCGCCACAGACCGGAAGTACACCGACGGTGACGTCATACCGGCGGCGGGGTGTCTCAGCGAGGGTGCGTGCGCCGCGGTGGAGGCCAGTCTATCGCGGGGGAGTCGAGCGGCCATGTCAGTCGTAGTTCAGCAGGCGGGTACACTGCGTCGGATTGTTTAGGACTTTTACACGCTCATACACTCACTCACGCGCCATGGGCTCGATTTACACAACGTCCTAGGACTGGTGCTGCATCTTATGAGACGCATCTTGCGATTTATCTCCAAATTCGGCCAATTAATTTCCCGTCGACACTGTTCTTTCTAAAAATTTATTTACTTACTTACTCATCAGAATAACATAGTCGCGGGTAAATTTTTCGGATAAATTTTACGGCGGCGTCGTAAGTCCTGAATCTATGAAATTTTTTTCACGGGACTTATGACAGCCTTGAAATAAATCTTAGGATGTTTTGTTTGTAAATCGAGCCCCGTAGTACGAAGTCGCTCGTGCGCATCGTTGTTGTTTCTGCTGCTGATAATGATGTCAGAACACACATAGGAAGGAAGGAAGAAAGTCAGCTGTTATTACGTGCGTAGTCCGTGGTCTCCATGTGGTCACATTCCGTTGACGTTCGGCACCGAGGTCTGAATGGAGAGGCGTATTAACCACGGGGCCTACGGAGCTGACCAAGCTCAGAAAGATCCTCCAGAATAAGCCATAAATTATTATTTTTTGTTTAAAAGTTTTTGTTCATTATATGCTGACTAAAAAAACTGTATTTTCTTCTACTGATTAAAACAATAAACACATTGCAGCGCAAGGCAATTAAAACACTTAAAAGGACTTAGAAATGCACCCAAATACGTACGTATTTTGCGACTCAAAAAGTTTTCTCGGAGAGGACACTGTCTTCCTGTCTCTTCCCCAAACCACTCCCTTAATGGAAAGGGGGCACCCACTTCCAATACTCCATATCATAGTGACCATATTATTTAATTCGTTATAGGACCGTTTGAAACTTTTAGCCCGAGGCCCAGCGACCGAGGCCCAGGGAAGTCTTAATACGTCTCAGTCAGTTTTGTGCATGTGTATATACATCTGTAACATTTTACGTTGTATAGGAACAAATGCACTGATGTTCAAGTTTCACTTACTTCGATATGTTGTGGATTTGTGTACAACATATCTGAAACCCCATATCTGAAACCCCATAGGGTTTGTTTCAGTTGTGGCCGCGTGATGTTGTGGCATTATTTGTCGTACTAATAAGTCAACACAGGCGCGGATTATCAACGGCATGGGGTCAAAAAACGTTCAAAAATCCCCCAGAATTTTGTTCACGATTCAGTCGTGTACCCAGATTGCACCATCAGATTGATTTCACGAATATCTGGAACTTGCTTGTGATTTTTTTCTCATTTCGCTTTTTCCTAGTTTCAGTCATCGTCATTTCTTTTATTTTAAATTTTTTTTCTGATCGCAGGTTTCTAGGCCGCCTGTTTCTGGATTTACATTAACACCTTTGTCTAATTTTATTTTATTTTTATTTAAACATTTTCAGACTTTTTTAGTTTAAGTACTAGATTAAGCTCACAGCTTGCCTGCCATTTTATCGGTGCAAATCGTCTATCGCGTGGTATTTTACGCTTACACTAAAAAATTCGGGGACCTAAAGCGACAATTACTCATTTATCCGATATTTTTGTTGTTTTCCCTCACCGTCTAACAAGGCTAGATCCGTTCTTGTACGGTACTTACAATTTTAATGGCTGTAAACAAGTAACGACACATTTCGTGATCTGCTGTATATATATATAACTGCTGATGGTACATGGGTCCATTCCGTATAATCTGTTTTAATTAATTATTTTTTTCGTTGACAGATTTAGCGCATAATAAGATGTGTTTACCGAATGAGCGCACCATTTGTCAGTTAGGTCGCTGTCATGGTGATGGGTCGGCATAGTTGTTCTACTCTGAGCTCGGTTAGTACCAATATGGGTGACCACTTAACGAAGATCTAACAACCTCACTAATGAACGTCCTACTTTTCCCATCTCGAGGAATTTCGAAATTAATTGCGACGTCCGAATTTTTAACATATTAGCTATTCGAAGAGAGTTTGATCGATTAATGGGCGTTTGTATTGCGATTGACTTTTCACTTTAAGCTTCGGGCCTCATTTCCTCCAAATATTACACAGGATGAAAGCACGGTTTTTTTTTAAAATTTACACTTTACTAAACGTCCGTCATCGTGCTGAAATATTGCCAGAGCACTTCTACAATCTTTAAACGTTGTTGTGTGAAAAAAATAAACGCAAAAAGTTTGCAGGTAATTTCGGAGAAAATTCCTTTAGTGTGACCGCGGTTTAAAAGGATTTTGTCATATGTTTCGTATGCTTTACTTACTTACTGTGTGATAGACAGACAAGGTGTTCATGCTGTAGAGAGTCCATCTAACGGCAGAAGCGTGTAACCGGATCTGTGTGTTGTTGACCAGTGGTCCTGCATGATGTCCGCTCGGTTGGCTTCGTACGTACGGTAGTAGGGCGTACGCCGTACGGGCTGGCGTTATTATGTACGGGCGGGTACGAGGCGAGCGAGCGCCTGTTGGTCGTACTTCGTCGGTTCGTTGGCCGCATCTTTCTGCGTTGAATAATCTAATCGGGCCCCACACAAACACACATTGGGTACCAACGGTCCACCACCAGTTCGCCCTTGGTCGGGACTATCATCTTCAATTATGCCATTTTGGCGTGTGGCGGCGGTGGACCAGTGACTCGGCTGGACACGTGCCCATTATAAGATCGCCTTCTAGAAAAGTCTCCCCCGGCCGACAATTTATCGGTAAAAATCTGTTCCGCCCGGCGGCCTCCCAGTCGGGACGGATTTTTACCGGTAAATTGTCGGCCGGGGAAACTTTCCTGGGTGCGATCCTATAATGGGGAGACTTTATATAGGGCCGGCGATATTTTAATAAAAGGGAGACATATCAATTCCGTAATTATTTTTCCCCGGACGGATTTTTCATTGGGGAGATATTTTAATGTGGACACCGGTCGGTGGGTCGGTGGGTCGGTGGGTAGTGTCGTCAAGTCCTCCCGGGACTGACCCGTCTCTGTACCGGCCTGTCGGGGTGACACTGGCGTGTACACACACACACGGACCACATCACACATCGGCGAATCAAATAACGCGCAAATGACAACAACCTTGTCTACTCACTCCCAGTCTGCGTGCGTGCGGGCTTCGCCGCTAGTAGTCATTAGCGGCAAAAAACAATAATTCCAACTACCAACGTCAGCCCCCCCCCCCGCCCGTCCCCGCGGTCAGTGTGGGAGAAGTACTTTTGCGTTTACGATCTAAGCCCGTTCGCGTACGCCATTGGTTAAATCTTGTAGCCTGTTTAATATTTATTTTCAGGGCTGCAGATCGATAAAAAATTCTATTCGCGATTAATCGCATAATCATTGACTTTTCAACAGCGGCTTTCTATTCGAAAATGATTTCTGTTTGTTCTATGCTTCTTGACAGGTCTTTTCTCTTCAGCCATACTTCGCGAAGATAAAAGTTACAAAAAACATTCGAAACAGACAAATTAAGCGGCTAAAAGTTTAAACGTTATGCTACACCGCAAATTAAGAACAGACCATTTTAAAACGTAAGCAAGAAAATGCTTGCGATTAATTTTTTAATCACGACTGAGAAAATTAGTCGCGATTAATTTATTAATCGTTATCACAGGCTGAACGGTAGTTCAAGCCCTGTGTTAACGGCTACTTCTCTTTCTTATGGGAAAGCCAAAAATTCGACCCCTACAGAATCAAAGCCCCTGACCCGATTGAGATAAAATTTGGCACGGTTGATTACGTCGCCGAGGGGACCCGTCATGCAAAATTTTATGCAAATCCCTCCAAGGGGGCTTCACGGCAAATGGGTGAAATATACGCAAAAATTTTTCTATCCATATATCTTTTTTTCAGAAACTCACCTACAGGTCAGACCCTTCGGCGGATTTTTGCGCGCGATCGCTCAAACGACGCGGTCTCGCGCAAGGATGTGCCTTTTAAGGGTTAAAAAATTTGAAATTAATATTTAACGTATTTATTCGCAAAAATCGAAAAAAATTACAATGGCGCCTATGGGGAAAATTAAGCAATTCTTTAAACGGTCATAACTTTGGCTGTGTATAAGATAGAGTCGTAATTTTTGGTTCTAGGTATGGTTTTCGGGGATGGCGAATCTAAC
>Ga0209367_1007484_pt1 | contig 15048 bp, 9 predicted proteins | sample WorMetLIZISLAND2_FD_187412 | JGI IMG/M metagenome (GOLD analysis project Ga0209367, IMG submission 187412) | Marine gutless worms symbiont microbial communities from Max Planck institute for Marine Microbiology, Germany - Olavius geniculatus... ... | reverse complement strand
GGCTATCCTAGCGACAGCTGGGCTTCTTGTATTTGCCCTAATGACTGGCGGTTCCATGTTCTTTTTCAGGTGTGACGGCAAATAGTGTAAACTTTTCTTGTGCTTCCATCTGCCATATCCGTCCCTAAAACTCAGTCCGAAAACTTTTTATCTGACTACTCAAAAAATATTCATGCAGTTCTGAGCTCGCGTTCAAATTTTAACTGAAACAAAAAACTGCTTTCTGGTGTTTTGTCAATGTTTTAACCGTCTGCGAATTAAAGTCTTATAAAACTGTTTGCATCTGGTATGTTTATTCTGCAGTATCCTTACTTCACTTCTTGTGAATACTATTCAGTATGTCACCTCGTTTTTAATGAGCTGCTGCATAATGTTACATGGAAGGTCATAAAACTAATAATTTGAAAAAAATATATATATTCCTCCACGTCTCTGATTTTCCGTTTTTTACGCGCAAAAGCAGCTACTGCTTTCAGCGCGTCTTAGCCACCGCAATTCTGTCTGTCCGTCTGTCTGTCACACGGGTGCATCAGTCAAAAAACGGTGCAAGCTAGGATCACCAAATCTTCACCATCGGCTACCTGGAAGACTTTAGTTTCAGGAACTGTAAAGCTTTTCCATAAATTCGAGGGGCGTCATCCCGAACGAGGGCGCTAAACGAGAGGGGGTGGGCAACATATGTGATTTTTGGTCAATAAGTCGCTGTATCCCAGTAACGGTGCGAGATAGGGCCTAGGTTACTATTAATCACTAATAGGAAGTCGTACACTGGCTCGTGATTGGCGCAGAATTCAATGACCTTGAACATCAAAATAAGGGGTTTTATGGATTTTTGGTGATTTTGGGCTACGACACAAGTCATCATTCACAAGGTAGCGCCACGGAATTCTCGTTAACGGTATGCGATCCAGATAGAGAATTTGGTATTTGTATATTAACCTACCATGAACACCCCAATTTTCAGCTAAACTACTGAACTGGAACTGCTATAGGCTTTCGCGCGTCTCGTGAGCATTAGCTCAAATTTCTTGTTTTCACAGGAATTATTTAAGTCCTATCAAATGAGCAACACAAGCAACTTCAGAGTCAGATAGTAATCAACAACACAGTGTATAATAATGCCACACGTACTTGCCTTGCAGCACAAGTCGAAAACAAAGATACACAAAAATAGTTCAAACGCACCATCAGCAGCAATAATCATTGCAACGGCGACTACAATGGCAATGAGCTAACATGCTTTAGCGGCCATCATACAACCAATCACTCACTCAGTCACCGGATTCAAGATATAAACAGACGCCATTATTAGGGACCACAGCTTTCCACGGCAACAAGTGATTGCAACATCAGGATCACGAATCCCATGATCCCGGCCGTATTAGCCAAATCCTGAAATCTGGTACTGGCGGCATATCAATCCCGGCTTTGGAAGAAATCATTAAAATAGCAATTTTTTGAGTGCTAGATGATGTGCTAACAATTCGAGACATCTCGTAAACATTATACACGGTGTGCCAAAAAATATCCCAACTTGTTTTTGTCGGAACTTCGTCAAATCTCCACCAAATTGGACAATTTTTGGCTAACAGATAGCCGAGACGATAGGTTTATCTAAGATACACTCAATGTCTACCTCACGTAATTAATGTCAACGCACTACCGTGTAAAAAGCAGATGCTCCAAATTGTTTCACTATGCGGTGATTATGAGTATCAGATTGCTCACATTTTTATTATCAATTTGACAGAGAGTGTCGTGTGATGTAATAATTTCATGGAATTAAATATTTTCCGCTGAAAACAGCAGACAACAAAATAACTGATTGATGAGCTTAAAACACATTTATCCATGAATGAGTGCTGTGTATTTTGATCAGTTGATCGTTAATGCTGCTATCAGCCGTGGCGTCACGTCTAAGTCATTGTGTACACTTTGGGCATAAATTCTGACAATTTAGAAGCAAGTTGTTACTTAAATTATAATCCTTCTGAATAAATCACGTTTTAGTTTATTGTGTTCTTAATTAAGTCACTAGAACCTTTACAGAAATAACTTAGCATTATGCAACAATTTGGAGCATCTGCATTTTACAGTGTGTTGACATAAATTACGTGAGGTGGACACCTTACATAATTTTATCGTCTTGGCTATCTATGTGCCAAAAATTATCAAATTTGGTGGAGATTTGACAAAATTCTGACAAAAACAAGTTGGGACATTTTTGGCACACCCTGTACATTCGTGCAAGAGTGCTGCAAGCTGCATTTTTGACAATCACAGTCACTCCGTAGTCCCTACACCGACAAGTAGATGCGTACTGCATTGCGCACATGAAGCAGCCTAAGTCTAGTAAGGCTACTATAGAGATTGCCTACAAAAAAACAACCACTCCGTGATCCTAGTCCCGAAGACGGGATCGTGGGATTACAAATAACTCAATCCCGGATTCCGGGATTGCGAATTCAATCCTGGGATTGCAATCACTATCCCCAACGTCTTCAAGGCAACATCATTATCATCATCATCATACTGGCAATCTGACATAGACTGCGGTCCATAAAAATAACGTGGCACTTTACTTCTGGCCATATCTTTGCCAATTATTAGCCGATTTTCAAAATTCTTACACTGGCACACTCTCCGGACAATTTGCAATATGATCATTATATATCCCACTGCATCGTAAATGCATCTCCACACTACCTTCTGTAATAAAAATGTACAAAAAACTAATGATAATATCAAACATTTAGGTAAATGAAAAAAAAAACACTTTAGACCAACATTGCGGTGAGCGATCCGTATGCCACTAGACTGTGTTCGACCCACACAGTTTAACGTCATACATAACATTCACTGCAATGTTGGTTTGAAGTGTTTTTGACCCAAAATTACCAAAAAAAGTTTGTTAGTAACGTTATACGTTCATATTTAAGTTATATTTCACAAGGTAATGTAGAGATTCATTTACGATGCAGTGAGATATATACAATCACATTATTGCAAATTGTCCAAAGTGTGACAGTCAAAAGAATTTTGAAAATCGGTCAATAATTGGCGAAGATATGGACAATAGAAAAGTGCCACGTTTTTGTGACCACCCTGTCAATAGACTGTCTCAAAAAAGCATCCCAGACATTTTTGATTGTAACTTCAAGAAAAGTTATCAGATTCTAATAATTTCTGGTGTGAATATTCCTCAACTTGCCATCAAATAACCGTTCAGTTTCTCACCTCACCCAATGTTTGCTTCTGCACTACCAAGGGAATATAGACCAAACGAAATATGCATTGAAATATGCAAAAATGTGAAAAACATCCCCAACATTGTCGATCATAAGTTGAAGAAACATTATCAGAATTTAATAATATTTGGCTTAAATATTTCCAACACCACTGGCTATTGAATGTCTGTTTAAGTTCCCATCTCACCCAACGTCTGCTCCTGCACTACCTGGGGAAAACAGACCAAGCAAATCATGTGTTAAAATGAATGAAAAAAATTCAATAAATTCTACCTATCCTGATCTCTGTCCCCCAACAGCCAATCAGTTACAAGGTTTAAGTGTCATGCAGCAGTGTGTCTACCAGATGACGTTTGGGTATGTTTATTAATTCGAGAAGTGACTGGTAAAGTCTGGATTGGTCTGAAGCAGAACATTATCGATACTGCAGTCAATAAATGTGGAAAGCATCTCCATGCCTGTGTTCGCACAATGCGCCCATATTTCAAGCAATTTTGCTGTAAGCAGTTGAAAAATGAAACAACTGGATAAAATGTCAGCCAAAGTGTCAAGAAAGTGAACAAAATATGTTTTTGTGCTTTATTTAGATTAAGCATTTATACTGCATTATGTAAAAAAAACAATATTTTGTTGATTCCGTTTTCTAAAGGTAGTGCACAAACAGACTTTGGGTGAGGTGGGAAACTGAACAATTTATTTAATGGCTGTTTCAGGAATATCTGTACCAAAAATTATTAAAATCTGATAATCCTATTTCAAGTTACAATCGAAAATGTTCCGGATTTTTTGAGACACTATGTAGGTCACATTTCTTCAAACATTCACTGAAACAAATGCTGCCTCTAACAAATGTATGCATCTCGCTCTGCAAAATTCAGGACACTTTCCAATCAGCCAAGTGCTATAAACTTCAGAATCTGATCAATAACATTTGTAGCAACAACTCGCACATCTCTGGATAAAAATGATCGCATTTTCGCAATTTACTCACTTTATTGTGTATTCAAAAGAACATCCCGTCTATCATTATTCTCACTGCAAAAGTATTTGTCACCATTTTCAATTTTTGGGATAATATTTTATTCCAATTCTGCAAGATTTCCCAGACAAATGTACCTATTTCAAAACGTAAGAACAAGCTTCAAATTTCAGGAATTCAGAACAAGTGGTAGATGCAGATAGCCCACCACAAAGGCGAGTTTTTAGCCCAGTGGGGGAAGAAATATGCATAATTTATGGCCGTAGAGATATTTCCCCCAAGTAGAAAAAAATGGGCGACATGCTACAAGGGCTCCCCAGTAGCTTAAGAGGGTATGACCAATAGACACACAATGCAAGCAGCAACGTCATAGGTTAAAAAAGTAAGCGGGACAGGAAGTTGCAATTTTTCGACAGAACACTGCAAATTTCCAACAAAGAAGATATACAGATGCTCAATTTTGTTACTCTGCCCCTAAATTTTAGCGTAACAGGGGCGTTCTAGTCAAAATTGACAAAAAATTGGGACAAAAAACTCCAACAATTTGACGACAGCCCAAAATTCAGAGGAGGGAACTGCCCCACATATTGCATAAGCTCAAATCAGGTATGATTTGACAGCCAATCGATGGAATGACTAAACACTTCTTGACCGAACCACAGTCTCGTTCTGTGTCTATGCTAGCAAACTACATCTCTGTGCCAGCAGCACACTATATATATCTATGCTATATAATAAGCTAGATATTCGCTATGTACAATGTATTTACAATCAAGGCTAATTTTAGCCAGTTTTTCACATGGCGAACGATGGCATAACTAGACCCAGTGTGGTTTATTGGGGCAGCGGTATGTCTGCTAGCTGTGTCACAGCTGTCTTTTTTGGCCGCTCCTATAGACCTGATGGACCAAGACCTGATAGGTCTGGATGAAGACCTATTCTTTAAGCTGGGAGACCTGTATGGGTCTGGATGAGTCTAGACGGACTGGATGGCTCAGCCACGTGGGACTGCATCACGCACTTAGTCATAAAGTTAGGCATAGTGTATTGGATGGCGAGTCGGACAGTGATACTGCATCGTCAGATAAAGCTGGGACGGCAGTTTTATTTATTTTCAGTGCACGGAATCCGTTGAAAATTTTGGTTTTCGGTTTTTTAAAAACCGAATCAAACCGACATTGAATATTGAAAAACGGAAAACTTGGATTCCGCAAAGTAACAGATGGCTACCGCGGACGAGGTAGCAGGGCGAATTCGAAATCTGCTGTTTGGCAGTTTTGTGTACAGCACACTAAACGTGAGATGGTAAAAGCCGAAAACTGAATTGAAAACCGCGGTTTTTCAAAAACCGAACCAAAGTCATATTTTGAAAACCGCACACAGCTATTATATATCAAGTCATCGTTTCATCATCTGCTTCTCCCCCACCCAGTACTCGACAGCGGCAAGCTCAAGAAATTCGAACACCACCTCGATTGTCCAGCCCACGGCTTCCAACTGGGCCCAGCACAACATGGAAAATAAGGACGACAGAGCGGATGTGACAGCTGTAAACCACGTGTGTGCTCAGGGCAATTCAGTCCCCTACCCTCAGTAAAATAAGAAATGAGTAGTAGCTTATGAGCCATGGAGTAAAAGCAGCTGATCGAGGTGGTGGTATGTCTGCTGGCAACAAACTGTGGGTCCAACTGTTCAGTGATGCAGGCAATAGATGGCTGCAAGTGTGCTGCAGTATCATGCCAATCAGCTGTTACTTGCTTGGGACTTTCCAGAACCATCAAAATATTTTTCCAGAATCCTCTCGGAACCCGCCAACTTCGAAATATACAGCTGCTTACTCCACACAGAGAAGTGACGAAGTGCCACACTAGTGCTGCACGTTGTTTATTCTGAACCGCCAGCAAAGTCATCAACTATTCATGGTTTTCATTTTTTAGTATGAGCAGCTATAATTTTCAGGACTTTCAAAGTGTGGAAAATAAGGGGAAAATTGAGGACTTTCAAGAAGGCATAAAAATCTTGTGTGTTATTAATTCCTCAGTATTCACCAGGTGGCAGCAACACAGTTTCACGGCAGAGATCTGAGACCTCCAGGCATCTACGGTTCAGCATAAACTCTGCCATGCGACTGCTTAGTTATGCCACCGATTGTGAACCGTGCAACATCATTGCAAAACTGCTGCAACGTTACCGCAACATTTCCTACATACATGTATATCAACAAAGACAATGACCAACCGTCGTAAAATTTAAATGTACATTTCTCAGTCAAACTTCAGTACTAGTTAGTCAAAAGCAGAGTTGAGCAGCACAGCATCAACTAGCAATAGCCATGGACCTCGGTTTTGCACGGAATTGATTTTGAACTTATCGAATTTGCAGCAAATTGCAGAAAAAGTCAGATGGAAATGGGCAAATTCTGAGTCCCGACAGACAAAATTCCACATCCCATGAAAACCTGTGATCCATAGCAAGAACGGCCCTTGTGTTACATGGCACTACTACATCAGCAATACTACTACAACTACTGCTACTACTACGACAAACAGGCGGCAGGCAAGAGATACTACAACATCCAATACTTGCATCTGCAGCGCTCAACAGTATACTGTGTCCCGCAAAAAAAAACTGGTACACAAAATCTATATCGATAACTCTGTCAGTTATCAAGTGATTTTCATAATTCTTTCACGGATGAAAAAGGTAGAATTTGCAATAAAAAGCATATGTTTCCCACCAGACTTCAGATGTGCAGCTGCACTACCTTGTGAAATTTCAAAGTTCAAATTTGTGGCAAATCTGGAAGAAAATGTGACACAAATTTTATCGATACGAGCATGGTGTACCAGTTTTTTGGGGGAGACACAAGCGTATATATGATTTCACAACGTACGCATGAGAAAAACAGTGTACAACGGATATACTAGAAACACTCAAGTGTAGCATGGAGTTGAGAATAAAGGCAATGATACACTGGCAGTAAATCAGATGCGTATATACTACAGTTTATCCGGACGTTCGTTATCTCTGTGGTAACAGTCAAAAATTTTTACCACCAGTTATAATAGTCTACTGAATATACAAACACTCAAGAGTAGCACAGAGCTGAGAATAAAGGCAAATGACACACTGGGCAAAAATTGCAGTCACTATGGTGAATGTGCAGCAGTGTAGCATGGCACTTATAGATCTCATATACACTTAGACTACTCAGCAGGGCTCAAAAAAACCTAGGTTTTTACAGAAAATTTTTCTCCCAGTTTTTTTACTGGTCCAGTTAACACCATATGCAAAAGTATGATCCAGGATAACATCCTATACACAATCTTATGAGTGAACTACATAATGACATGATTGATGTCATACCTTAAAAATTACAACTAAAATACCAAATAAAATATGATATAAAATATGATATGTACTAAATTTCACGCAAATGAAGAACCTTAAAAGATGTAAAAATTGGACTCACTTTAGATTTTTTAAACATTTTTAATAACCTACGTTTTTGGACCAATTTTCCAGCCATGGTTTCGACTTCTCAAGGCCATGACACACCAGTTGGGTAGTATAAATCTCAGATCCGAGGCAGTCTGGCGTGGTCCTTACTAGCAGAAATCTCATAGACATGATCGAGGGACTTCACAAAGTGATAGTCCTCCGTGTGGCAGCGCTGACATTTCATCTTCCGACTGTAGTCGCTGAAGTACTTCAGCGGCATGCTGGGAAGAGTCCCTTGCACTCTGGGATGCACCTGGGGCATCGTGGGAAGGTCGAGTACCGGCTCGTGGCACTGGTTACAGCGTAGGCGGACTTCACAGCAGGGTTGGGCAGAGAAAACGTCATAGGAATACATAGACCCTATCAGGAGTGTTGCCCCCGACCACAGAGTGTTGCATTTACGACAACGTATCTTTGCTGACGAGCCGTCCATGCAACTACAACAACAACAACAATAACAACTGAGTAACAGTAGTTCTAGTAGTAGTAGTAGTAGTATGAATACACAGACTCTATCAACAGTGTAGCTCCTAACAATGAAGCTGCACAACTACAACAATGTACCTTTGCCGACGAATAGTCCACGTAACTATTAACAACTAGTTGTAGTAGTAGTAGCAGTGACAGGTAGTTTAATGATGTGTAGTAGTAATGGCGTGTAGTAGTAACATACCAGTACAGCATGCAAATAGTGCTGAGATTAAGGTTGTAGTAGTATCTGTAGTAGTACTTCTATTGTTGTTGTAGTAATGACATGTAGTAGTAACATACTGCATGCAGATGGCATTCAAGTAGAGTAGTCTGTGCTCAAACATCACTTGTAGATCAGAGTTGTATTTCACCGGGCTGAGGAAAAATGACCCATCGATGAGCGGATATTTGTCATAGACGTAGAGGGAAGCTAGGCAGACGACACATGAGACGGATGTCACTTTCTGTGCGCTAAGACTGGTCAGCAGAAAACAGCGAGTTTCATCGTTGCCGTGTGGACCGTCATCCTCGGTCTTTATGTGGTAAGGATTCTGCACATGACATACATCGTAGCTGTTGTAGTAACACAGTTGTAGTAGTAGTATCTGTAGTAGTATTCAGCACAACTCGCCATTCCCGTGTGGTACGCCATGTGGTGAAAGTAAAGGTGTGCGGACTACAGAACCCATAGAAAATTTTGGTTTTCCGTTTTCCAAAAACCGATACTAACCAACATTAGATTTTGAAAAACAAATACTCAAGTTTTCACAGTTCAGTTTTTCTTGCATTTCAAGAAACCCCGAACCGCCAGTTTTTAGATGATTTCCACACTTTTCGTGCCACTCAATTAATCCCCCTCCCTCACTTTTTTCGTATCATCTCTGATGAGAAAAGAAGAGTTGGTGGGCTATCACAACAACAACAACAACTACAACTCAATTGCTTTAGCTGCAGTGCGGCTACCTGAAGACGATATCAACCTTGGCCATCAAAACTGTAAACTAAAATGCTTTAAATAACAGCTTGTGGTGATAAAAGTTAGCACATATATTGGGTCATACTAATGCCTGTATGGCACCACTGGATCTTTAGCATTTATAAAAATGATCAGAATTTTCAGCATCAAATTATGCCTAAGTATGGGCCGCCAGATCTGTACAATGACTGAAAATGTCCCCTACAGCTGTCCACTCTAACAGTAGCAGTAATAATATAGGGTGACACGATAAGTCGTGAATGATTTTAAATGACAAATTAACTATGTTAAAAACCTAATACAATTATTAAACTGCTATCAGTGTTTAGAGAAATTTAATACAATATTGCGTGCAAAATATCACAACCGTCCGTTACTTGCTCGATTTATACAAGCCAACATAATGACATCACTCAAAAAGCAGTGACGTCACACAGCCAATCACGCCATGTTATGGACCCCTCGTGGTAGTGGCAGACGACGAGGTCGTCCAACAAAGACTTGGCGGTCTACATTTAAAGAAGACCTGGTGGACCGAGGAGTAGATTGGAACAGCATCCAAGCTGTGGCTTCAAACAGAAGCAGATGGCGATCTCTTGCTGCCCATTGTCCTGTCAAGGACCGGAGGATCTAAGTGCTAAGTGTAAGTCACATAAATGAGTATCATAAATGCTGTACAATAGCTACAACACTGAAAATCTACGCGAACAATTTAACTGAAGATACCTACAAGGTGGCATAAAATTATTGCTGGTTACTGTTAATAATAGGCTTATATTTAAAATTGAAATCGTGCCACCCTATACTATGTGTAGTAGTTAACCTATAAGTGTAATAGTAACATGTGTGTAGTAGTAACCTGTGCATGTAATAGTTACCTGCAGGTGTCGTGGTAGCGTTCCGAATGCCGCCAAGTCCGTCCGATGTCTAAAAATGTTCCCAGTGGCTGCCTGCTCAGCGTCAGCAAAGAAGTCAAACTTGTTCTTCTTGGCGCTCTGAGGCATGAAGTGACCACTTGGAGTGCACGGCGTGGTACCAGCTGAGCTCGGCGGGCTGGAACTAGACCCCGTCGACGACATGCTTAGTCTAGAAACAACAACAACAACAGCTACTACTGCTACTTGGCCTATGAATAGGGTTTAAACAATACTAGAATTGGGGTACGGAGTATTGCTTAGTATTCCGTATTATTGGGTTGTATAAAGTATTGCGCAATATTTTACTGGGCTGTGTTATCCAACAAAGATACCGCTCACTGACCTATAAGTGGCCAGCTGGCTGCCACAGTTGCTACTACTATGCTACAAGAGCACAGTGCGGTACTTTGCTGAATTCTGTAACTCACTGCTGCAGCAAATTTTTCCCCTATGCCATGACGTCCTTCTGGGTTTCAGCTACCAGTATTACAACTACAACTATTACAACAACCCAACTACTGCAACTACTACTACTACTACTACTACTACAACTATGATACACTCCATCTTTCCTAGCCAACCTCAGATTATTTTAAAATCTTACGAATACACAGGCAAAGTGCTTTTACACTACTAACTACAACAACGAGTGTCATAGTATCACTGATGACTACTATTACTACAACTAATAGCACATATCACTACTACAATCAGTGTCATAACATCACAGGTGCATAGATCCTCTTGATATCTGGTATTGCTAAGTATACTTATACTACAAGAACAAGTACTACTACGATACAACTACTAGAACAACTAGTGTTGTAGTACCACAGACCTGTGTGTCCTCTGGGAGCGCATCATGCCTCCCCCTCCGTTACTGCTGCTGTTTACAACTGCCATCACCGATGACGTCACTGGGGGCTGTTGGGAAGCCAGGTCCCTGCTAGTCATAGTACTGGCACCGGTGGATGACCCCGTGGAAAGCAGGCGATCACGTTTGCGCTGTTTACGCTGCTTGCGATCCTCTACGTCTTTCCGAGCTGACCCCGGCTGATAAGTCAGATCCTATAAATGTACATAGCCAGACTACTACTACTACTACAGCACAGTTCTTCCTAGATGACACAGGCTCATAGCTTAGATCAGTGATTTTCAACCGAGGTTCCACGAACATCTGCCATAGGTTCCGTGACTCATTAGTCGTCAGTAAAAAATAATAACCTAGCGTGCGAAATTACATCAGAACAAGCCATAGAAGTACTACGCACCAAATGCTTAGTTCCAAATTAACGCTTTTAGCAGTCTACTTTTGCATACAGTGAATATTTTTATTGCTGTTAACAACGTTAGAATATTTCATTGAACACCAAACACTAACTTATTAGTGTCAGTGTTAAGGAATCGTGTGTCCATTTATTGAAAGACCTTCATTTCCTGAAACAATATGCTTGAAAAATATAAAAAGCTTCACCCATTAGCACAACTGGCGGGGGGTCCAGACCCCCTAATCTGTCCATGGGCGTAAGAATGTAAAAGTTCCAATGACAACGACCGCCTCGTAAAGTACTTTTGGTTACGGGTGAAATAGAAATGCTAAATAATATTATCTAATACGGTAAAATTAAACAAATCTTTTGCCTGCTGCTTTATTGTCAGCATTTCAAGATTTTGCTTCAGCTCCCGCAGGTTTTCTGCCTCTCGACTACCCTGGAGACATCGGGTGGAGACACCCCGAAAATTCCATTTGCCTATGCCGTTGGACTCATGGATCGTTGCATGCCATGGGGTTCCGTGAGTGATCGTCACACTTACATAGGATTCCGCTGCAGCATAAAGGTTGAAAAACACTGGCTTAGATCCTACGTATGCAGGAATACTACTAAAACTACAACTACGAAAACTATAACTACCACCACTACAACTGCAACTACAACAATCCAACTACTAGAATAAAAACCACAACTACTACTGGTGGAGAAAAGGTGATCACGCTTATGTTGTTTACATTGTTTGCGATCCTCTCTGTCTTTCCTGGCAGACCCTGCCTGATAACTCGGATCCTATAAAATACATAGCCAGACTACTGCTACTACTAGCACTACCTGGTACTAGCTGACAGCAGGCGATCACATTTGCACCGTTTACTCTGCTTACAATCCCTTCCATCCTTATCCCTGGCTGACCCTGGTTAACGGCTTAGATCCTATGTACAGAGACAGACTAGTATTACTATTAATGATACTATGACTACTACTATTCTATAATCTAATATCATGCCCTAAGAACAGGCAAACTCAGCCTACAATCCTCCATGCTGCAGAGTGAATTGTCACAGTACACAAACAGCGACTAGTGCTGAAGTCACATAGTTAAACCTGCCTTCTCACAATTGGTAAATATTGCCCGAGGCATATCCTGTCATAGTTACTACTACTACTACTACTACAACAACCTGTCTGAGATGTCCTCTGCCACACTTGCAGTCGCAAGCCTTGAAAGCGAGGTCGTAGCCCTTCTTGGTCCACAGATTCTGAACTCTCTGCTTTTCACTCCAGCTACGGGCACGTCCGCTTGATCTCAAGTAAGACAGGACCTTCGCTTCCCAGTCCCGGAAACAGTCTCCATGCATCCAGACCCCTTGCTGGCATGACTCATTGTTGCAATAGACCTAGCACACAATGCATATAATGTAAAGTCCTTCAAGAGCCTTAAGGCCCATTTGGCGACGCTGATCTCCATTTCCTTAGCCCTCAGCCAAACACCAGTTTTTACATTGTGAGACCATGGATACGGGGCCAGTTCATCACATGGTGTGCCTGTTTACGTCCCAGCTTTTGCTGGCACTCATTGCACCTACCCACGGAGGGATGGCCAGGCTGAGTTGACCTGGGTGGCTGGTTACATACCGGGATGGTCACCCATCCAAGTACTAACCGTGCCTGGTCTTGATAACTTTTGTTGATACAATCAATGATGCGACCAACTGAGCTGAACCACCACTATACAAAGTATACATCAGTAGAAACCACACTAGCAGCAATAGTGGTGATGGTAGTAATATGATCGTCGTAGTAGTAGTAAAATCTCCATGCATCCAGACCTCTCGCTGGCACAACTAATTGTTACAGTAAACCAGAACACCTACAGAAGCCAATTTAAACCTAATAACTCAAAGTGACGCACCACAGGCATCGAGAGAGTAGGTAATGGAGAGGGGTATTCCCTTTCCTAGCTGACTGTGGTTTGGGGTAGCGTTTATGAGCTCTCCAACAGAGTGCAGGACGAACCACCAGCAAAAAATGGTCACGCATTCTACTCACTTCTGCTTGCAAGATATCGTAAATATATCAGAAATGCTGAATTATAATATTCAACTTCTCCCTAATTTCCCAAAAAAAAACATTCCCCCTATTTTTTCTCTTGCAGCATATGCTTCAAGGTTTATATGATGCAGATACAACTGAGCACAACGACAACACTTACTACAACAGAACTGACCTTAACGGCATCTCCAAGGTCGTTGAGAGAAATGGGGTCAGACAGAAAATTGGGGCAGCCGCTTGGCAGACAGCAGTAGGCTGTAGCCCCGCCGCTATCATCTCCGGTGCTAGCGGAGTTGCTGGTAGTGGAAATGTTGCTACTGTCTTCCGCACGTCTGTTTCCAGCACTATTCCATGCGGATGTTGAAGTTGTCATGGACGTCCAAACGTTTTCAGCATCTTCAGACTGCTTAGGAAGCACCGGCATTCTGCACAAGTAAAAACTACTGGAGTAGTAGTAGTAGTAGTAATAATAATAATAGTAATCATAATAATAGTAGTAGTAGTATTTATTGTAGTAATATTAGTAGTTGTCATGGACAATGTTACCAGGTTGTAGATGCCAGCAGCCATTCAACTGGGAGCGTAATTGTCGATGGCTAATCGACTTTGATTAACAGGTGGTGGACAAAATCACCCTGGGACCAAATGGAAACAAGAAATTTGAGATAATGCTAACAAGACGCGCAAAAGCCTATAGCAGTTCCTGTCTGCAAATCTATCATTATGAGCAGCAGTCAATTACCCCCTTCATCCCATTAAAATTTAGACTTTCAGAAAACAATAATTCTAGCGACAGATAGGCGATCTTGCTGTTAGCACTGGAAAATTGCTAGAGGTAGATCGGGTAGACACATTATTGGGAAGATGGTAGAATTTATATGCCTGGAAGACGTAGAAGGTTTACAAACCATGCCACAACACTGTCACGCATTTAAATTAGGCTTATTCAGTATTATATTAGAGTCCATCTCGAGCCAAAGCTGTTTTTTTGTAACACGGACTTAGAACTATAGTGCTTTTGCATGAATTTTATTTAAAGCTTAGTAAGTGATAACATTTCAGTTCTAACCACAGTTTTAGCAATGCAGTGAAGAAGAAATGTGGCTGCATTCTTAAATTAACAACGAGATAAATGTAATTATGTAAATGGCGATCTACCGACGAATCGGCTTCGCATCATCAGTGATGGGCCAGTTGGACCGAGTTTGGCGCCAGAATCGGCTGAGCCTTGCTACTAAGCTGAGGATTACACTACATGTGTTCTGGCAGTAGGCCTCCATGGTGCTGAAACCTGGACACTGTTGAAGGAAGACTCATGCAGGCTACAGGCATTCCACATGACATGCCAAAGACGTATTCTTGGTGTTAGATGGAATGACTTTGTCACCAACAGGGCTGTAGCTGACAGCACGAATCTGCCTAGTATACTCAGTACCATAGCCGCTCGCAGTCACTCCTTTTTCAGCCATATTTGCCGTTTGTCCGCCAACACACCAGCACATAAGGCCCTGAAGCTTGCAGTGGACTCCAAGTCCGGAGACATACCACAGCACGACTGGAATCGCCCCGCTGGCAGACCACGGACTACATGGATGAGTCAGATTGTGCGGGACACCGGACTCACTGCTGC
>Ga0209367_1007482_pt1 | contig 15050 bp, 6 predicted proteins | sample WorMetLIZISLAND2_FD_187412 | JGI IMG/M metagenome (GOLD analysis project Ga0209367, IMG submission 187412) | Marine gutless worms symbiont microbial communities from Max Planck institute for Marine Microbiology, Germany - Olavius geniculatus... ... | reverse complement strand
AAGCGCTGCACCAAAACAGAAATCCTCTGAAATAAATAACTGGTCTCTCTAGCCTCGCCAGTATTAGTTGAGATTCTTCTTCCAAGATCAGCCAGGAGCTGGCGAGCTGATGCGTTGAAAACTCCCGAGGTCTCAATGGCAATCGGCTCGAAGATATAACGGGCGCCGAGATCAACATATTTGTCCTCTTTGCTCGTGGCTGCCAACTCTGCTGCTGAACCTGCCTGGTGAGATGCTCTGTCGACGTATTATTATTATTATTATTGAATCACAATAACAGCGCTGTTTCTAACTGACTTATACCCCGTTTACATGAGGAAGCATACATGAAGCACACATGAAGCACACTTAAAGCAACCTTAGAGCAAACTTGAAGCCAACTTAGAGCACACATCGTCCACGTGTGGCCTATATTAAATACGTGTGCTTCATGTGTACTTCATGTATGCTTCATGTATGCTTCGTTGTGTAAACGGGGTATTACTTCCGACACGTTTGTAAGGTAAAACCTATAGCAGTCGACAGACGGACGTCAGAAACTCAGAGTCACCACGGAGACATCACGCTGAAAGCTAAGTCCACCAGTCTAGGTCTATAAGAGTTGCAGGTTATTTTAGCGGGCATCATGCATCAAAAACGACTACGAGCGACTGGTCGCACGTGATAATGAGGCTTTTGTCACACGAGGAGGTCTGATTACGTCATCATTGTAATGTACAGGTGGAGAGAGAGACACAATCATGTACCTACGAGTGTCGAATGGACGACGATGGTTAGGCCTACTGCGTTAAGCTTAGTTTCCACCCAATGCAACGCACGTAACGGACGCAACGCAAGAATATAGATCGTTTCTTTATCCGTTCTTTTGCGTCGTTGTTTTTTCGCTTGCGTAAGTTGCGTCCGTTGTGTTTCAGTGTTTGTGGGCGCCTATACTGTTCTTGCGTCTTCCGCATCAGTTGCGTCAAAAAGTATGCAAGGGCCTTGCGTTAATTGCGCTCGTTGCATTGAGTGAAAACTAGGCATTATAGTCAATCCTCTACTGTAGGCCTACTGTGCATGAACACCAGACCCATCGGATGGACACATTGGATTCGATGAATGACGACATGATGACGTCACTCGTCGTCTCGCCCCCGCTGTGACGAGCAGGTATGCGCAGAGAAGACCACGTGACCGACTAGTGTCTACAGCGAGCGCGGCGTATTGTGGCAGATGACGTCAGACAAAACTACTTCCTGTTTGCACTACACGCAAAAATCTCGCTACCACCGACAAGCGTGCCTCGACACTTTGATGTGTCAGTGCAAAGCCGAGATTAGGCTTCTATATACGAAAGTCAAATCATTGAGTGGACACCAAAAGAAGTGGCCAATCAATGAATATTATTAGACATTTCGACTAAGAAATGTATTCGTTAGGAGTTGACTGAACTGAACCGGGCTGAAGTGCCAATTCAGTTGGGTAATGACATTATTGGTTAAGTTTGGTTATATTTTTTGTGCTTTTCTATCATTCGCGGTAAATAAATATGTACAGGGTGCGGCAAAAAATAGGTTTTGATAAAAAAACTGTAAAATTTCAAATTAAAATTCCAAACGGTTGCTGAGAAAACAGCGAAAAACTTTAGAGGGCTACTTTTTTGGCCGCACCCTGTATATATAAAAAAGTGCATTAAGCCACGATGTTGTGTACAAATAGATGTCTGTGATTAAGCTAACAAACCGGCAGTTCAATTTGTGTGCTAATGATTTGGTGGTGTACTATAGAAACTTATTTTCTATACGTTAACATATTTATGTCTGTCTCTCCTGTGCTTGCTGTGTATATTCTGTTCTCTGTTTATTACTTATAGGCCTATGGATCCGTGTGGTTTGGAACAAACAGTTTGATTGATTAACTGAAAAAACCATGAAGGCGAAACGGATCGTAAGCGTAGGCCTATAATTACAACAAATTAGTAGGATCGCACGTACCAGAGTCCCTCTACCAACTGTTTTGAGCTAAATGACAGTCGATGATATAAATTAGTTGTGAATGCGTGTCTGTCTGTCTGTTTGATGCGACGCATAAAATACATCATAGAGGCCTATGCGGCAACTGCATTATTACTCTCATCGATTATTTGCTGTGTATAGCGAGCGAGCAGCAGGTACCCGCATGCAAACATAGGCCTAATGCGACGTTTTTTGATGGATGTCTATTCGTCATTATTGAGTGTCCAAAGGCCGAGACGGCTCGAAGGGGATAAACCTAGCTCTTTTCCAACCGACTGACCAAAGGGTCTGGAGGAGAGCCGTATTAATTATATAAAATTAAGCTTCCTCAGCGGGGTCCGCATGGTGGAACATCGGCCGAAAGAATGGATGCATTTTGGTCTACTGCATAAGAACAGACTGGTGGAACAATTGCGTATATAGCAAGAGAGCGATCGATAACATTTTCGGCCTTTTTCTGTTTACCCGTTTAATATAATTTTCAATGAAAGATTGCAGGGGACATTCATCTTGGCTATCGTAGTTTCACTACTAGACATGTCCAAATACTGGCGGAGGGGGCCGTCTCCACTCTCCAGTGGCGTCGAGGAAGGGGCAAGGGCACCTATTCTATTCTTTCCCCTGAATTTTCGGCTGTTGAAAAATTTTTAGAAATTTTTTTCTCGTTTTCGTCCATATTTTGAGGCTGTAAACCACCATATTCATAAAATTTAGAAACCAAATTGAAATTTTAAAAAATAATTTTCTTTGTTGAAAATCCGCAGCTGTCTGTCGGAAAATTGCAAAGTTTTCCCTGCCCCGCCTTTTTTAACCCACGACTCCGCTGGTGGTCCCAGTATTGGCGCCTCTGTTCGTCATGGATGATTGATCGCTGTGTCATGCATTTCCGACGATCTCACACCTCACGGTACAATAACCTGCATGTCTTGTAGGTGTACTACTGATTACTGTATCGCACCATGTTGTGCAATAGCTGCGGGCATGTAGTACAGGGCTAGCCTAGGCCTAGCGTCAACTACCCACATCCAGTAGGCTACCAGTAAGTACTAAGTAGTGGGCGTGCTTTACATTGCGTAAGCAGTGACGTCACATCATCCATCACACAGGTGCGCGTTATGCGACGTGTCACCTGTCCGCTCACCTGAAAGATCGCATTTTTCCTTCTCTCTGCGGGTAGCATTTTCTATCAATCTCGCAGCCGACTTTGTTCGTTACGTAGCCTCAACTACAAAAAATTACACTTAGCCTATACCAAGCTTTGGCGAACAAAGATGCTCGATTTAGGCTACTTCTCTATTCGCAGTGGCTGCGCATCGATTTGCTGCATGGTTGAATATAAAGTTCTCAACATATCTTTATGCTGTTTTTCATATTTTAGTTTATATCATATTTTCGTATAATGTAGTGCAACACAGATTTATGCACCTTTAAGTATAACGTCGTAAATTGCAAAAAAATAAATTTCTAAAATTTTTATCTACAAGTAGACGATAAAAAATGAAAGGCTAACAACCAATATTATTACTATCTTTACTTTTACCACTTATGAAGAAGATAGATTAGTACACGCCTATGTGTGTAACACATAGTCTCACTGCATCCAGCCATAGGCCTAATCAACCACACGAATTATCAGCGCTGTGTCGTTACACACAAATTAATGAGTGACGCATGACTACTAGCCTAATACATGTACACGACACATGCATAAAGTTAAACGTAGGTTTTCGTGTTTGAATTAAACTAATTAACATCATATACGCTTATTTATTTACGTCAACTGGACTGCGAATACCGATGGTCGCAGTGCGACACCTGCGAAGCATCTCGTTACATACATAGGCCTACCGCATTTCTGTCCACTTTCATTCATTCACTGATAGATGCCAGACCAGCGCATACCCAGTGAGAGTAACAGAGATAGCAGATGAACCACACAGACAGGAGTCCGTCCCTATAGGTATGTAGATGTGAAGATTATGTAACCTCCGGATCGACTGGTCTCGTCATTGAAGGTCAATGTTCACGTGCGCAGACGTGATTAGGTTCGCAGCACGACATCCGCATTCTACCTGTGGGATGCATGCACTTGATGAAGCGGCTAATTCAATTAAACCTCGCCGTACTGTCACTGCATCCAACCAGCACAGAACGCGGTAATCAACCACACGAACTTGGAGGTCATTACTCAAAGAACGTTGCGACTATTATTAGCTGCTGTGTAGTTGGGCCTATGATTTAATTATAGCAACAACTTGGTTGCACGATGTAGGCCTAACTGGATTAAATATAGATTAAGCGTGCGACAACTGAAGAAGCAGAGTCGATCGATTTCTGTCTGTGACGATTACATGCATGTCGTTTGCTTTCATATTCTGTCAATATCCCTGAATGCTGACTACAGTGGGGAAGTCTTCGCTGCCAGGAGCCATAAAATAAAAACGATATACTTAATTCACCCACACACGAATTATTATTGTTAATGCTAACCATAACCTTAACCCTAACACTAACCATATCCGTAACCCTAAGCTTAGCCCTAACCTTAACTCTAACGGTTAATTGGGGTACGGGTGATTTAACGGACAAAAACCATAAATACCGATGAAAGAGCTGCAACAGCAAAATAATATAACCCAATACGAGTATGTCTAGGCCTAATGTCTAGGCCTAATGTTTTTTCTTCTTTTTTGATCTGAAAATTGGCAGACCTGTTGTTTTTGTTGTCAAGTGAATTTTTTTGTTTTCATGAAGCCCGTGCGAGACAGACGGACGGACGGACGGACGGGCAAGACCTGTAATGTGGCCTATTAATAGGACGACCGCTCAATAACAGTGACGCCAAATTCAGCGTAGTGTTGAACTATTGTTTTCATCGTTGGCAGTCATAAGTCGTATAGTTTTTTTATACCGTTTGGCTCATGTTTTGAAAACGTCGTGTTTCTAACACGAGTGCTTGAGCTTATGACACGCTCCACGTTTCTGGTTATTCACAACCACATTTACAGAAATCCAGCAGGTTTTCAAAACAACGGCTAATTTTCGTAGTTTTCCGACCGGAATTAAGTTTCACAGTTTATAAACACTGTTCGCCTCTATCCGTGTCTGTTGCCGACTTGCTGTGAAATTATATACAGTAGTATTCGTGGTTTCTCATCTTGTCTGTACAAGTACGTAATGCAACAGAGATAGCGCTGAGAGAGCTACAGGAGACAGACAGACAGACAGAGATGCGGAAACAGAGTTGTCTGAGTTAATTATTTCGCGGATCGGCTTCAAAAGAAGCCGATAATCCAGAGATCACTTATCTGACGTTGACGGTGTCGCCGTCTACCGGTATCAGGGGAGACTTGGTAATGGGGAGACTACATGTAGGCTATACACGCTGTTTCATAAAAAGGACCCCTTTTTGTTTTTTTCATAATTCACTCAAATGATAATCAATTTACGTGAAATTTTATTAGTTGTAGCTAAAAAAATACTAATTCAAAATATTTTAACAAAATATGGCAGTTGATTAAAAATTTTTTGTTAGTCGTGACGTAATTCTGACGTCATAATGTGTCACGGGTACAGGCTTGCTAGTCTCAACTGGTGCTGTCAGTTGCTACCCTGCTTCGATAGTGAACTTAATCTAGTTCGCTGCTGAAAAAGTTTATAGTGTCAGCACTAAGCAACATGGGGACATGAAATCAGGCGTCTCGCGATCCAAAAATGCAACCTTCTCACAAGCTCGGTGTGCTACTGCACTGTCTTGCTCGAACATGTGAAAGTCCATCTATCCTCACATATACGTAAATGCGATCGCTTTGCACGTTTTTTGTTGCTGCAACTGTAAAACTTCAAAAATTTGTCATCAACGGTCCAAATTTTTACCATCGGAGCAGGGTAGCGATAGACAGCACTAGTTGAGACTATCAAGCTTGTACCAGTGACACATTATAATGTCAGCATTTCGTCACGACTAGCAAAGACTATTTAATCAACTGCCATATTTTGTTGCAATATTTTGAATTAGTATTTGTTCGGATACAACTGGTAACAATTTTATGTAAATTGATCATCATTTAAGTGAATTGTGAAGAAAGAAAAAGAGGTCCTTTTTATGAAACACCGTGTATAATGTGACACCGCCGGTGCGACGCAATGGCACCCACGTCCGTGACCGGCGCCGTTCAAACGAAAACCCGAAACCGGACGTCTGCAGTACCGGTAGATAGATGAAAGAGTTGAGTTGACCCTGGGCACGCGAGACAAGCAGGAGGTTATTTGCGACGATGCGATGCGTAGTGGAAGAAGACTAGCACTGGCTAGGGGGAGAGAGATAGCGCTGGGTGGATGATGGTGTCATCTTGGGTCGTCAGTGACGTGACGTGGCGACGACAGCTAGTACAGAGATCTAAGACGAGGTCCCACGACAACGACGAGACCAATCAGCAGCTGTACGTCTCTCGTCTCAACTCACTCGTTAACGCATTCTAAATGCAGACAAAACCTCGCGATGTGGTAAAAAGCCCCGGTGATGAAACGTGTCTGCTTTCAAGAGTGATGCGTAAAACGTTAAGTCCTTCCCGAGCCATAGGCCTAAGTCCCACAGCGCAGCGCTCCGATCTCCGTTTCCTTAGCCATCAACCAGCAGACACCAGCTTACACTGCCAGACCGCGGAATGCACGGATACGGGGCTAACGTATCGAGCGGTGTGCTAACGTTCTAGCTTTCGCTGGTACTCAATGCCTACCCACGGAGGGATGGCCAGGCTGAGTTGACCTGGATTAGAAGAACGTTGCACATCTGTCGTCGGCGTTTTGCTCTTGTGGGACCCGCGTCGACTTGGAATTCGCTGTCTCGTGACCAATTAGAAACCTTAACTGCAGCTACTTTTTGCCAGATATGTACTGAGCGCATTATAGATGTTTTTTCAGTAAGCGCTATACAAATCGACACTTTACTTACTTACTTACTCTGCACGATAATCTCATCGTATCTTTCGCATGATGTTTGCTGAATCAACTAAACACAATTCGCAAACTGTGAGTTTGTCTACGACTTTTTTCGAAAACCGTGACCCGACCCAAAAGACATGTTCTAGCAGTGAAATTTACGACTATACTTCACCGTATCACCGGTGAAAGGGGTTGAGTCGCCGGGGTTGCCGGGTACTTCACTCACTCACCCAAACAGACACGCAGACGTTAAAGACATCTGGAAGCAGATCTAGAAGCAGTTGCTGTGTATGTTTGCCGCAATTTTGGCGTGTCCTATCATTGCTCTGTCCGCTGTTTGGCGTTCGATGACAGACAAGCACAGGTGCGACCTGGGAATTAGTCGCAGATTGAATTCTCTGTCTGTCTGTTCCTGTCTGTATCTGACACTGTTTTTCGCATTGCAAACATGTCAAGTACCGCACGCAGGTCTATAGTATACGAGGCGGTAGTTATTTTCACTTTTCGCTTAGCACAGCTGAATAAGCGCTGCATAGACTGCGTGGTTTAAGCTTACTGCATTTCATTCGCAAACTTCAGCTATGTCTTTGACTTCTTCTGAAAGCGAAAAGTTGTAGCAAAAAAAATTTCCACTAAAATAGCCCGAAAAAAAATCTGGTCAACCGTGAATATAATTTACACAGTTACACTTCTCGCATAAGGCGTCACATACTGCACATTTCTTAAAATAAAACGGCGCGAGAAATATTGACTGAAAATGGAAAGCGCAATGTGTAAGCCTATCCGTAAGTAAACTTCAGCCATAGAACATTATTGTATAGCATACTATTCAAGTGTGTAGGTCCACTGTATGCTGTTCGGATCAAGTTTGTCGAGCAAGTGTCGATTTTCTCACCGCAAATCCAGCTCGAGGCGGTGCTGCTTCCATCACTCACACGTTGGTTATGTCACTCAGCGCCCCACGCAGTCACATCTGTGAGACTAGAGTAAACCGAAGCATTGATTCAGCAGCTCTTAACGAGCTTTTAGATTCAGTCGCCATCAAACCGCGCACTCCAGGGGCACTCTTCGTTGGATGGTCACCCGAGCCGTGGTGGCGAGTTTGCGTAATCCGGCGATCGCACTTTGCGTGACGTAATCGTGACGTATCGCTCGGTCTGTGGCAACCGACCATCGGCAGACCACACACACCGACTATACTGCTTGCAGCTGTCTGCTGGAACACACTACCCACCGGCAGACCCACGGCTAGTTCAAAGCTACGTCGTCGTTTTCGTGCAGGTCCGATGTACTGATTCCTCGGTGAGTGGTCTTCATCAGCGCCAAACCGAAGAACAAGCGGCAAGTGAAGAACAGAAGAAACTTGCGCTGTGCTATAGTCTCGACGTTGTCGGTGATATGTTCTGGCGCGTCTTTCAACTGGCAAACAACATAATGTACTTACTTACTTACCAGCATTGTCAACGAAAAACTGACTAAAGTTGTCCATTCACCAACAAACAACCGACTTTTGGCAACCAGTTACAACACAGTGTGACCACATCAGCGAAAAGAACACTAAAGGCGTGTACAAAGCGACAGAGATGAACTGAACTGAACTCATCTACTGCACTTCGCGAAATAAAATGTAATGATGTGACATATTTCAGCTCAATTTATTTCTGTCCCCTTGCATACTCCTTACGAGTAAGATCTTGTCTTACATGGAATTGACTGTTGTCGAATTGCTGATAGTACGCTTTACGACGCACAGAAATTTATAGTCGTCTTCAGATCTGTTTTAGATTTACTGGTTTTATTATACAATTTTAGTCTAACATCGCTCGTTTAAGCTAGTATGCTTAGTGGGTGCTTTATTAGATTAGAATACAATATAGGCGATTTTTGCTTTATTACCGGTAAGAAGCATTGCAAGTAAGCTTATTATTGATGTGCAAAATCATGTTAAATCTAATACTTAATAGTGAACAATAACAGCTGTCAACTGCATGGTGGCTATTAACTTTTGTAGTGGTAGATTTTAGTCAGTTGTTACAATATGATCAACTTACAGCACCAAAAAGACAACGAAAAAATTTATGTCCTCATCCATCCTACGGAAACATGCCTCAGATGCGTAAAGCACACTTGACTTGAGTCACAAAACTCAGTGCAGTAGATAAACTGTCATCAGTAGAAATGTTACACAGGTGCGTCAAGATGTAAAACGAAGACGTGCCGCTGACAGTTGTATTCGTTTAGCGTCCGTTAACTGACTGAACTATAAACTTAGCTTTACTTACTCTGCAGCTGATGTCCGAACGAAACCCACGCGGAAGAAAGCCCACCGCAGTTCGATTAACAGTCCACCAGAAACACCTGGGTGGCGTTCATACTAGTTACAGCACTGCTGGAGTGGGTAAGAGAGTACGCGGTACGAGAGTATACCACTCCCGACAGTGCGGTGTTGTACTTAAACGACGCTCGGATTGCACAGACTATATACTGTCGTTTGCTTCATGACACACGGCTGCAGCACAAAGTTGTGAAGACAGTAGCAGTGCGAGCTGGGTGTGTGATCTAATTGCCAATCTTACACATTTGTGTACTATTGCAGACTTAAATAAAATACACCACAAGACCACGAAAGAACATTACATAGATAGCCTAGTAAACACAGTTTAGTAAAACAGCTGCCAAAAACATTTATGTAATTCAAAATTTTCAAGTCTGTCTGCAGTAAACTTATCGACTGTCAAAATTGGTACTCTATAGATTAATGATCGAAGCATCTCTATTGAGATACGTAGCGTAAACGGCTGAATTAAAAACGTGAAAATACCAATTGCCAAAAATACGCAATCAGGTATCGAGAACACGTTGCACGATAAATAATTTTGATCTAACAACTTTTGCGAGTTCTGTCTAGAGGGGATGTTAATCTGGATGCGTTCTAGACAGGCAGACGTTAAGGCGTGACTGCAGATTGCAGCTTCGCGCATCAGTTCACTCAATAATAATTGATGCTGACCCCACTGACTCCCACTGACCGACGGTGGATCTGGGACCACGAAGCGTCACAGGCACCTGCATAATCTGTCCGTCATCGACGTCGAGATCCGCCGTGTCAGCTGCCTGCCTGCAGCCTGTTCCACGCCTTCCGGCTCCACTTCAATCCCATCACACGCTGTCCACTGGCGCATCCAGGATTTGGGTTAGGAGGTCAAGCCGAGCGCCGACGACGCAAGAATGGAGACGTCGCAAACGCCGTAAATATAGTGCTAAAATATCGAAAGGGAGTGTCCCATCCCCATAGGGGTCATTTTTAATTTGCTTTAGGTCGTGGTATGCGTATGGGTATTTTGGACATTTTAGGCGAAATTGTTTTTCCCGTAAGCCTACGTACGCTTGCCCGGTAGTCTGGAATTCCAGCCTATTAGTTCAGGGGAGTGTTGTGAGCCCTACAGTGAGGTGTCGGGAAAAGCCTTGGCCGAAATCAAATTTGACACATTTAAAAACTGTCTTAATGTGATAGAACGCATCAGCCCACTGGGAGGCGTTTTCGTACGACTTTTGGCATCTTGAGGGCATGGGCTCCTTGCCTAATTGTTTTCCCTAAATCCGCCCATGACGCAGTCTCAGCAGCCCATCCACCAGTCATTGATAGCTGGAGATGGAGTCGAGATAACGCCGTATGATAGCGGACTTGCAGCTCAGTCTGATGCTATTTTTATTCGACTACATAAACATTCGAAAGTAACCATGCAGCCTCTGGAAGGGCGCACCTGCAGTCGTCGCTTCACCTAGCTCGCCCGCGGTCTTAGTTTCAGTACATCACAGTCATTTAGCTAAGCACTCTTTCTTTCTATATGCGTATCTAGGCCTATCTATCTCGTTTAAATGCACTTAGAACTTTCTGTCTAGCCTACTTCGCATCTGACTAGCAATATATAATGATACCTCTACGCATAAACTCAGTCAACTCCCTATTCTGATACTTTTCCATGCACGATAAACCCTACTCTGGTACACTGCACTAGTATTTATAAGATAAAGTAGAGCATATTCTAAGGCATGATACTGTGATGCACCAAAGTCATTCACTACGGCTTAGCAGTTTCATTCGTTTCACATATCGTATTTTTAAAACGTGTTGTTTTCAAACTAAACTAAAACCGGATAAACGTGACATTCTTGGACAGCATTTTTATACCCCATTTGACACAATGTGTTATTGGATTCCACAATGTACTTTTTACTAAATAACATCTGAATCTGTCAAACGATTTAAGCATGTGCGCAAATGTGACAGACGACAGACCACGCAAAGGGGAAAATAGAGGCTTAATGTGTAGCTATTAGCGGAATCGCTTGCCCTGCAAGAAGCGATTACGCCTAAAAACTGATCGACGACACAACCTAGTTTTTCCTCAAAGGCATGCTAATTTATTGCTAATTAACCCAGCACAGCAAATAAACAAGCTTGCACAAAAAACATACGTCCGTGAAATTTATGCAGAGAAAAAAACCTATTAGCTATTAGCGGAATCGAGACTCCGATCGAAATCTTGCGTGCAAAGAAGACATTAATGTTGCTTTTGTTGGAGCACCCACGGACAGCTGGGTGTCCGAACATACCCCCCACCTGGACGTAACTCCCCAGGACGAAACCCCCTTCTACCGGCAAGTTAAGACAAAAAACTTTCCATATAACAACTTCCTACAGAAAACGGGCATCAATCTGGTATTACGTTGTCCCTTAGATTTCATGGTTTTTTTTCATATTAAAAATACATGTTTTGATCTTAGACGTCATGCCCGAGTTAGAGTGGGGGAGGGCTCGGTCTTACCTTGGAACAGCTGAGTGAGTGAAACATCAAACGAAACCAACCCATTTGTAAACTTTCAGCCGCCCCCTATACACAAAGCCGCATGCATAAGAGACTCGTTGACTACTATGCAGTATGCAGTAGAAAGTGGGACTTTGATGATGCTAACGCAGTCGACACTGGAAGTGATTAGAGAAAGACAAATGCACATTGCAACACCTGCGTCTGTAGTAGGCCTACGTGGAGCCACGCGTGGGTTCTATAGGTTCGCCGTCTCATGCACTCACCCACTGTGGCTGTGCAGCTCTAACCCTAGCCCCTAACTCTGACCCTGATCTTTGATCTTTTGAGCTGAAAATTAACACAACAGTTACGATTGCCTTCGTATACCAATTTTGGTTTTTCTGCGTCTTTTACTTTTCGAGTTACAAGCCCGTGCGAAACAGACAGACGGAGTGACAGGCTGACGGACATTCAGCCAGGAAAGTAGAAATCGCGGCCTATGTAGAATGGCCACGCAATAAGATTAGGTTTAATTTTGGTGTCTGTAATTTTCGACTGCGAAACGGAGACCCAAGAATTTTTTTTTCTGGACCATTATTTTTAGCCGACCATACTTAAGTAACGGTCGAGCTTATGGTACGGTTGTCGTCCGTCAGTCGTCTGTCTGTCCGTTTGTCACAAATGTACCCTGGCTAACTGGTAGATCATTAGGGAAAAGTTTTACACAAATAATTAGCCATTTGTCTTAAACCTAGGCAGAAATCTAGTGCAAGGTAAACACTTTCAAATTCGGAGTTGAACGGAAAGGGGTAAAAACGTGCGTTTTTCAACGGAAAAGTGGCCACATATAGAAAACAGTGAGAGATAGGGCCTAGATTGCTATAGATCACTAATAGGAAGTGCCATATTGGCTTTTAAATGACATGAATATCATCGATCTTGGGTTACCTTGAAGGTTACTGATAACCTGCACGGTCGCCTATCCTAGCGACAGCTGGGCTTCTTGTTTTATCATTAATAGCAATATAACACTGACGTCCACGTCAGTGATGTTTTCTCGCGCCTCGATATCTTACTGGAAATTTTAATACGTACTGTACTATGTTTTGGTCCTGAGGCGTTGAGGTCTGACGTTTAATTTTCCACGAATTTAACCAACACGATTTACACGATCAAACGTCAAGTCCAGATAAGCGGTCAATATACAATATCGCCTTCTCTGTAAATTATCCGTTATCTATCTGCGCTCTGGATGCCACCGGCAGCTTTGAAGTCGTTCGAATCAGCACACAGTGTGAGCATGAGGTCACCCAAGGAGTCCTATACGATAGCATAGAATGCTAGGTCTCCATAGGTTACCGCTGAGATATACTCGCTCGAGTGATCAAGATTCCTGCTTATACTAGGGATGTTCTCGGTTAACCGGTTAACCGGTTAACGGAAAAAATTTCGGTTAACCGGTTTTCTATTAACCGAACCGAAACCGAAAATGGCGGCCAAGATGGCGTTATGCAAAATGCAGTAATGCACATCGCGGTTCACCAATATCGTATCGTAAAAATTATTCCTTTATCGCACATGTTATGCACAAGGTTATGCACTTTGGTTCACATAACAGGCAGTTTAATTATCATATGAAGGGGAAACAACTGGAAGAAGTCAATTCAGAGAAGGATCTTGGAGTCATTATTTCGAGTAATCTCAAGGTTGCAGATCACTGTCGTCATGCATACGCCACTGCAAACAGAATGTTGGGTCTTCTTTCGCGGACAGTTAAATTTAGGAATGTTGACATATGGTTCGTCTCAACAAAAGTCTTGTACGCCCACATATTGAGTACTCTACTTCCATATGGAATCCGCATTACGAGAAGGACAAAGGACTTTTAGAAAAGGTGCAAAGACGATTTACCAGGTTGTTCAAGGTCTTGAGATCCAGGGAATATGATGAAAGATTGAAGATTCTAAGGTTGTGGTCATTGGAGAAAAGACGCCATCGTTCAGATTTGCTAGAACTTTTAAAGATGGTCCGTGGGCTCTTTGCAATTCCTCTAACGTCGTTTTTCAAACTGGCTGATATGTCTGCTGGATCGGTTACTCGTGGGCATGCTTGGAAATTGATCAAGACGCATAGCAACACCGACATATCAGACTCTACAGGGTGTTCCAAAAAACGGATACCCAGTTTTATTTTTTGGGATAACTTTGGTAATTCAGCACCGATTTTAACCATTCTTTCACTGTTACAAGCAGAATTTATGGCGCGTAAATATGAAGTTCTTCCACCCACCGCACTTTTATTGTGTGACCACATTACCTAGCAAAACAGATCTCAGTTCGTAAGCCCATGATCAAACAGCGATCATCCTTTGTTATTCTGCCCATATCAAACGATTTATTCTAAAAATTATTACTGGTAAACAAAGTAAATAAACAGAATATGACGTAACAATGACGTCACAAGGCACTACTGCAAATAAGTAAGCTTAACTATTTTATGCTACGAAATTGATATCTTTATGTGTTGCCTGTTCTCCGAGACCACTGTAGCTTTGACAGTGTTTGTTTTGCTAGGTAATGTGGTCACACAATAAAGATGCGGTGGGTGGAAGAACTTCATGTTTACGCGCCATAAATTTCTGCTTGTAACAGTGAAAGAATGGTTAAAATCGGTGCTGAATTACCGAAGTTATCGCAAAAATAAAATTGGGTATCCGTTTTTTTGGAACACCCTGTAGGCCTACTTCTTTTCATTACGTGTGCTGAACCGTTGGAACAGTCTTCCTCATCAAGCGGTTGAGTCAGCTTTAGTTGCTAAATTCAAGAGGCATTTAGAGAGACTTCGCGCAACAAAGATGGGTTTCTTCATTGATCTTTGGTCCACATGACGTATACCTATTGCTGCTCTCGAAGTGCATTCATTCTGGCTACGAATTTACTGTGTCTGATGTTACTGGAATGACAGTACATTGAGGCTAGAAGTGGAGCAGCAAACCAGGTAAAGAGCCAGGTAAAGAACAGTGTTACCTATCCCAGCAAACAAAACGTTAGCGGCCCCATAGCGGTCCGCCGTCGGCAACGTCAGCGGTCCACTGTCGGCGGCCGCTAGCGGGCAGCTAGAGTTTTGCACATCGGTTCTCTGTCGGCCCGCTGTCGGCACGTCTACAGCGGACCGACCGCGTGCCGACAGCAAGCCGCTATAGGTATGCCGCTAGCGGACCGACATCTTCCCGATGTAGATTCTTTAGGTTTAGGCTACTGCCTATTGTGTCCCCTAAAATTGTTCCATTAAGCCTACCTGT
>Ga0209367_1007480_pt1 | contig 15051 bp, 9 predicted proteins | sample WorMetLIZISLAND2_FD_187412 | JGI IMG/M metagenome (GOLD analysis project Ga0209367, IMG submission 187412) | Marine gutless worms symbiont microbial communities from Max Planck institute for Marine Microbiology, Germany - Olavius geniculatus... ... | reverse complement strand
GTTTAATGCTGTATGACGTTATACGTTATAATGATGTCACATCCGTTTTAACCTCATACGTGTTTGGAAGAAATATACGTTTTATTGGTATATAAATTTTAAAAAGTTTTTTAGTCCAACATATCGACTTGCAAAACTTTTTGAACGCCCCTCATAGTGAACATTGGAGGAGATTAAAAGATTGGTCATTCTGTCCGTCGTTCTGGCAGGAACGGTGGCGCCCTCCTGTGGAAACTTCTACATTTTACAGTAGTAATGTTTAAAACACTTCACTTGGCGGAGATATGCACTCTCCTGAGTGCCTTCTAGTTGCTGATGCATTTTATTTTTTTTTGATTTGTGATAATTGTTTTGGGTAAATCTGTAGAAATTTTGTAACTACAGCAAAACCTGCTCGCACGTATAAGTTTTCGTAGAACTTTGTCATGTTTTGAGAATTTGCACTGAGAAGTGAGAAATTGTCAAATCTGTCCATATTTTTCTGCACAGTTCTGATGCTATGAATTTTATTGGTCTCAGTAGATATTTGGCACATTTTGTAACTCGCCTTTTACCAGTATTTTAGTCTGATTTGAATTAGAATTTCTGTCAGCTCAAGCATGAAGACAGCCATGCATAACGACTGTAGTGTGTGAAAATTACTATTTGGATTAGTGGAAAGATATCAGTTTACCATAGTTATAAAACTTGTTTCTGTCCTGCAATAGACAACACTATAAGATTGATGACTGTCTGGAGGATAACAGGGAAGATTATTAGAACTACCATTGTGTTAATTACATATGCATGCGTGTAATGCGTATAATGGAGTTCTTATAATCTTAGGTTCTCGTGTTTTGTGTTGCTGTAAAAGTTGAAACTTTCTGTTTCTTTATTGTAAAGGTCAAACTTACTGTTTCATTATTATGTGTTTGTGTGCATTCTGCCTGAAAAGGCCATCCCGAAATGACCTATATTGTGTCGGGCGAGACGTTAAACCCTACTCACTCACTCAGTTGTAAAAATGATGCTTGACAATCGGGACACATTGGTGATGAATGAATGGCTGAGTGAGTGAGTGAATGAATGGAATGTCTGTATGGATGTACTCTCAGTGATCCTCGTATCTCGTCCGAGCGTCTGAAGTCAATGATGGATGGCAGAAGGTTGATACGACTCTCGGCCATTCAGCAGAAGACGCGCAGCATTGACATGGAAGGTGATTGGGTCACGATGGCAGTTATCGTCAGCAAAACAGATCCTTTAGTCTCAAACAAGGTAATTGATAGCATAGCATTACTGACATTTTTTAGTGGTAGTATCGTTGCTGGTTGAGATATTGGTTTTTTGGTGTTTGTGGCATCTGTATGTCTGAAATTTTATCGTGTCAACAAAGTTTTTTTCGCTGCGCTGAAGTAGTTTTTATACTTTTGTTCTTTTTTACATTAAGACGAAAATTTTCTCCAGGATACAGTAGCTACAAGGTACTTGTATGTAATAGCTAACAGTCAAGAAGTGGACAAATTTTTGCCAGAACTGCAGCTAGTTATTCTGTTGTATTGCATCATTTATAAAGGGTTTACGGTTTTAAGAGCTTTTCAGTACAATGTGGTTTAATTTCTACATATATTGTAAGTAAAAATCAGTGCCACCCACGAACCCTGATCTTTGCCTTTTTGAACTGAAGATCAGCATGCTGGTTACTCATGTCAAGGATAATATTTACCTTCGCCAAGGAGGTTATGTTTTTGGCCAGACTTTGTTTGTCTGTCTGTCTGTCTGTCTGTGTGTTAGCAAGATAACTCAAAAAGTTATGGACAGATCTTTCTGAAATTTTGAGGGTATGTCGGGAATGGCACAAGCTACCAGTGATTCAATTTTGGGGGTGATCCCGAAGGAATCCTGGATTCTGGATCACTTTGAAATTTTCATTACCATTGCTTTCAATGGGGCATAAGGGAAACTGCTGCAAAACCGAAGATGGTGCTGCCACCTAGCGAACAACATTGCCTTGGCTTAGGTGTGCGGGCTCTGACTGCTTTCTAGTTATATCAGTTTTGGCTTTTTTCTGTATTGTAAAAAGTTTGAGTTAGTAGCCCATACTAATTGGACAGCCTATTAGAATACATACAAAAAACATAAATTTTTTTTTCAGCTTTAATGCCTATTGGGTGGTGCTGATCTTCATTTCTTTAGTCTTTATCCAGACACTAGACCATGGATACAGGGCTAGTGCATCGTGCGATGTGCCTGTTTATGTCCCAGCTTTTGCTGGTACTTATTGCATCTACTCACAGAGGGATGGCCAGGCTGAGTTGACTTGGGTGGCTGGTTACATACCAGGATGGTCACCCATCTAATTACTAACCGGGCCTGGTGTTGATTAACTTCATTGATGGTAAGTAAGTAAGTAAGTAAAATGGGAATTTATATAGCACTTATGGTTAAATTAACCTCTAATGCAACTATATTATACCATAAATAGCTGTACAACAATTGAATGCTGATGGCATTATGTGCGGTGCATTGATTGGTATGCAGGGCACAAAGTACAGCATCTGGCGTTTGAGTGACCTTGTCAACTGTGACAAGACAGTCTCGTTGTTCTTGTTCAATGCGGTCCATCGTGATCTTTGGAAGACCATTGTTGGTTCTGTTGTGGGAATCTTGAATGCTTCAATTATGCAGAATTCAGACAAGGTGAATTATCTTGCGATAAAGTACGTCTGGTAACTTTTTTAGTGCGTTTGTTTATACTCTGATGTGAGTGTGTTATGTGATGTCTGATAAGATTTACATGAGTGATACACATCTGGTTTCAATAATATCCATGTTGTCCTTCTCTCTTTCTGTCTTTTTTTCTTTTTTTGGTTGGTTGTGGATCTACATAAGTGACCACAAGTTCACGCCAGGCTTCATGTCTTGTGACACCTCCACGAGTTCTTCTGTGGCATACATTATCTCAAAACAGTTTTGAAGTCTGGTTTTGTGGTATATCATTAATTATGCTAATGACAACTCAGTTATTGCATTGGTCTGGCCCATAATAGCTTGAGGACCATGTCTATTAGCCCTTGGCTGTATTAGTTTGTGGATCGGCATTGCATTGTGTGGTGCAGTGAGCCAATGTGTTGGCTGTAGCACAAGTCGTCTGATCACGGCGAACTGTCGATGACCGTCGACAGCTCTCAGAAAGTTCTCCTGATGGGTCGCAGCAAAGACTTATCAGTATGTCAGAGTAGAACGAAAGCCGGCAAACCATGCACCAACTTTGTCAACTTGTACGTTGAGTCGATGACTTACGTCAATATTTTTGTGTTGTTGGTTTATGCTTGTGTCAAACATTAATTGCTGTAATTTATAGACTTGGCAGTTGCTAATTATTTTTTTGAACTTGAAATGACCTATAGTCTGTTAAGTGGGACTTACTTACTCACTTTTGTTAAGTCAATTCTACATAACCTACATAACATAATCGGTTAAGTAAATTCATTGAACTATTTATGTTCGTGTGTTTGGATGAACTGATGACATGTTACAGGACACAGGGAGAGTTCTGTACTTATCATGTACAATCTGCATACAAAAGACACAGTGCAAAGCGATCTGAACTGCAGGCCGGGTATTTTATCCACTCTAGTTTTTTGTATATCATATAATAATTGTGACAATAACTAATACAATAAATTTTTCTCTCAATTTAAATGTTGGAGCCTTTCCTTACTTTGTCTTACCTGTGGGGTGGGCAAGTTGCTACACCTGCCTGGCGCTGAGGCCGTATCAGTTCGGCCCAGTGCACATCACGAATGTAACCGTGAGGTTACAGTAAACGGCTATGAAGCTGTGAATGGATGGCTGTGAAGCCATAGATGAACAAGTGTAAAGCTGTAGACGGCTGTGAGGCTGAAATCGGCGTTAACGCCAAAGATTAACTTGTTTAGATAGTACGTAGGCTTCAGTAATGTGAAACGTGTCTGCTCCAAAAACAGCTGTTTGACACTTTGTTGGCTCCTGTCTTACGGATTTTAGAAATCTTTCAGGTCTTTGGAGCATTAACCCCCACCATCACGTCAACGTAGCCAACCATGGTGGGGATAATGTTGGAGCAGAATATCAGAATAATTTGCTGTCAGTACTTTGTGAACACAGAGATGTCTGTTGTAGGCACACTGGGGTCGTGCCAAAGAAGTCTGCAGAGAGAAGGAAGTTTACAGGAAGTGACAGTTATATGTATGGTGGACAGGAATTTTCTTTATCAAGGTTTGATGTTATGTTTTTCAATCTTGTTAATATTTGAAAAAACAATTTTTTTACATCAGATTTATTTACAGTTGATGTTCTGGTTATTTTATCATAACTATAGTGCATTGTGAACATGATGCATGATTTTCTGTCTTTCATTTTGACCGAGTGGCAGACTTACTACTACTTCAGTTCAGCTAAATTTCACAAGGTTCTCCAGGTTTCACAGGCTGCCATTTCTTTTAAGTAACTTTTCTTCGTGTGGTAGCAAATTGTCATATTTCACTTGTGCTGTTTTGCCTACTGCTGTTGGGGCTTGAGAACCCAGGTCATGTAATGTCTAACATTACAAGATGGACGCACCAACCACTGTGATGAGGATGATCTCATCACTTTTCTCTTTGAAGAACCTGCAGTGGTGCTAAACTACCTGAGGGATGCTGGCCTCTCCGAGGCCGGTCGCATATGATCACATGATCAAGCACCAGAAGACAACAACAACAACGATGTTTTGCCTGGTTGCGCTGCAGAGAGAAAGCTTATAGACAGTTTGTTGATGTGTGTTGTAGTTTTGGTAAAACTTCAATGCAGAGGAAGAAAAGTGTAACATTGAGTGACATTCATCCGCAGCCGAGGGATAATTCCATTGCTAAATCAGCTCGACTGAGTGATGAGGGTGGGTCTAGAATGTCCGCTGTGACACGTTCTTCGAAGTCAAATCAGCAAGATGACCTCAAAGTGTTGTAAGTAGGTTTGCATTGTGTAAGGCTGTTCTGTATGTTTAGTTTATTATGCGAATTTTCTTACATTTTTCTTGAAGTATCTGTTGCACATAAATTTGCCAGTGTCTGTGTAAGGATACTTTGGCTGGATCACAGCTACAAAGTCAGTTTTTTTATTTGAGTGGAGAGATGGAATGCTGTAAATAAGTCTTCAGTTTTTTGTTGTATTAATGTGTTATGGTTGTTTTTATTAATCTCAAATTGCATAATACTATTTATCATATTTGTTTTGTCACGGCCTAAAGAGTGTGAGTAATATGTGAGTGTTATGAGGCATAGGAAACTTTAGACTGTGTTGAAATGTACTTATATCATGACTGTGTATTGGACATTTTTTATAATAACGGACAGAAGTGTTTTATCTATCATGCTTGACTGGAGTGAAATTGTGGACAATTGCAACACTGCAGACTCTGTGCTGAGGAAAAGGAATGAAGTACATCATGAAACAGATTGCTGTATTACTGCAAATTTTCTTACTTGCTTCCGTGGGAATTGTTGGATGTTTTGTTGTCTCTGTGTTAGTCGTGAACTGTTGTCTGCACCAACTGCTGGATCTCGTTGCTTCATGAAACACTTAGAGCAGCTTGAGAAAGCCTCGGACACGCAAACTGGTGAGTTGTTTCATCATTAGTGGATGCACTTGATGAAAATATCACTTTTTGTTCACATTCAGCATATCTTTTAAATAACCAAAGTTATGTTGTCTTTTTTATTTGCTAAACCTTGGATGAATTGTTTTGAAAATGTGTTGCTTGCTTTGAAAATATGTTGCTCTGAATACAGCATAGTTTTACGTAGTGAATGTTGTGTTTTTATTTGCTAAGTTTTAGTGTTTTGTTCAAAGTAATTTGCTTATAACATGGTCTTTTACGGCTGCTGAACCTTATGTCCAGAACACTGCTCGAGGACATAATAGTTATAGTAATAATTAGAGCTGTCAGAGCGTTAATTTTGTTAACGCATTGTTAACGCACCAATTCTCATCGAGAGGGAGAGTAGGGGGGTAAGTTACTCCTGGCTCTGCGACGTTTGGGACGCACCTGTAAAATATAGAAAGTTAGAAACGCATTACTAAGCATATAATCAACAATAACTGACGTCATAGCTAGCATAGAAGTCTATTAGTTTGTCCTTGGAATAATTATTTATTTACAGTAGGCTTAGTGATAAAACGGCAATTACACTTTAGTTACTTGAATTCATCATATTGTCAAATAGTCGCAGTGTAACTGAATACTGAAACTTTTCTTCGCAAAATTGAGTAAATTAACATAAATTCATGTATGTGCATTAATTTTTTAGAACACATTAATTTTTTTAATGCACTCTAATTTATTAACACATTAACATGTTAATTAATGCATTAATTTGAGAGCTCTAGTAATAATACATTTGTATAGTGTCATTAGGTCGAACTTCATAGGTACTGGCAGCAGGTAATGTATATATCAACATCTGAGTAACTTTCGACTTTCTACCAACATCTGACTGACTACCTGACTCTTTGGAAAATCATCTTTCTGTGACATTATCATTTAACCCAAACATTTTGCTGTTAACCTCTGAACTACTGGCGTGGCTTAGCGGTAAAGCATTTCATCTGATCAGTGAAGTTACTCTATGTCTGGCTGGGTTAGTACTTGAATGGGTGCCTGCAGGTAAATCATCTTGGCATGTAACTAGCTGCCTGGGCTAACTCAACCTTCCATCCTCCCGGGGTAGGTAAATCGAGTACCAGTCTATCTTGCTGGGGTTAAGGCAAGGTCCGTTCGTCTGTGTTGGGTGGCAGGTAACACTGTGTGATCCCATACAGCAGGTGACATTTTGTAGCTTTGAGATCGGCTTCCCATAAAGAGCTATAGCACCACCTTTAACCTTTAAAGTGAACTTTTGCTGCTAAAGCAACTTTGATTGAGTAATTGATAGAGCTGTTGAAGCGTTAATTTTTTAAAGGCATTAACGCACTGCGTCAAATTTTTTGACGCATTATTAACCCACCCAATCCCACTGAAAGGGAGAGTAAGGGGGTAAGTTACCCCGGGCCCTGCGACGTTTGGAGGGTACCTCCTGTAAAATATAGAAATTTAAAAAGCAAGTACAAACACGTTTTTCAGCAATAACTGACGTCACCGTTAGTATACAAATCTGTTAACCCATCATCTGTTTACATTAGTGATGGTTTAGTTACAGTAGTTTAGTTACTTAAATTCATTCAATTGTCAAATAACCGCAGTTTAACGGAATATTGGATCTTTTGCTTCACAGAATTTAGTACATTAAATAAATTTACGCATGTGCGTTAATTTTTTTAACACGCGTTAATTTAACTACGCATTAATTAACGCGTTAATTTGACAGCTCTGGTAATTGAGTGATTGCTTGATAGTTGGTTGGATGAATATATGGACCGAGTGACTGATTGAAACACGTGAATGTTGTGCATGGCAGACAAACAGACAAAGTCCTCTGACGATGCTACACCCCAGCAGCCATCGCTGTCAGCATCGGAGCTACTGAAACAGCATGAGAATGTGATGAAGAAAGTACCCAGCGATAAGAAACGTTCACAACAAGACACGACGACTTCTGAAGCTCGGACATCGCCCAACGATCATAGTAGTGATGCTGATACTGCATCAACTAGTGCAGCTCCAGGGCCTAAGAATGTCAGAGAAGCGGCCGGGACAAAGTCGCAGTTAGTCGTGCACCACATGGGCGCAGCCAGCAAGCAAACTAAGCAGGAGACATCCAAGCAAGCTGAAAGGCCGCGGTACACAGGACCGGAGCTTGGCCGTGGTCTGAGTCTCAGCTCTGGTGGTTTTGTCGATCTCAATGATATCCCATGTTCATCAACGTCATCGTTGACCGTTTCTTGTGAGAGTGCAAAGGTATGTTGACTTGCATCTTTCTGTCTTTTGCCAAGTGGCAGGTTTGTGTGACAATATCTTTTTCCAGCTGCTCATACATTCAGCTTCTCTCTTAGTGTCCTCATAATTTTTGCTTGTAATGTCGTTTAGTGCTCTTGTAATAATTTTTGTCATAATGGTGCATTAGAAATTGTCATTGCTATTATTGTTCTTGCTATTAGCATTTGTAGCACTTTGTAGAACTTTAATTCTGTTTTTGCTTTGCCCAACATCTTTTCTTCTGTAGAGTCACATCTTAAGGTGAACAGTGTGACCTTCAGCAATTCATTGACAGAAGCATCTGTAAACAAAAGTTTGCTAGCTGATGGTTCTGAAGCTATAGCTGAGTTTTTTTGTTGGTTTAAAGTTCTGTAGTGTAGATACACTGATTATCACAGTTCTTCTGTACTGTGCTGTTCTGTGCTGGCCTGTGTATTGTGTAGCTAAAAGCCATAGAAAAAGTCAAGTCACTCGGTGGCATCACCAAGCAAGATCCTAATTGTACAAAGAAGAGATGTTCCACCGATGCACAGAAGAGAATTAGCAAACAAATGTGTAATTATAGTGCATCACTTTTTTCTGTTTAGTTCAACTGCATGTGTGATTTTGTGCATACTGTTTATTGTTATTTAATTTTTCCTGATCGACTTTAATTGATTGTGCTTGGATCTGTTGAGTAACGTTGACTGGCTAGCAGAGATTTGTCACCTGCTGGTTATTTCTGTCATCTGTGTAACTGTACGTTCATTGTTGATGCTTTTATAGTTAAGTGTACAACAATTAGCAAGAAAGCCTAGCTAATGCAAAGGGGAATGAGCGACAGAGGTGCATGTTTGAAGGCCCACTGCAAAAAAAATCTATAAGCTCGCCGATCCCAGCAACTGACGTTGGGTACGATGCATTCATATACGCCAGATGGCACCACCATCTCGCGTGGCTGCTGCCATTCGAGTGGCTGAACGTGAATATTCTCAAGGGGATACACAAGTTTGATGCCCCCATACGGAAAGTTCCTTGAATGCAGGGGGGCAAAATTTAAATCAGTGAAAACTACATTCAATGCTGAAAGTTTTATATGCAGACTTTCCCAGTCTATCTCTAGCGATTTCAGTGCTATTTGCTCATGAAATTTATATATTGCAGTCAAAAATCGCCAAAAAAATCTTGTAAAAACCTTTATTTTGGCGTTTAATGTCATCCAAGGTCATTGATTTTGGTGCCAATCAAAAGCCAGTTTAGGACTTCCTATTAGTGATTAATAGTAACCTACAGGGTGCGGCAAAAAAAAGTGGCCCCCTAAAGTTTTTCGCTGTTTCCTCAGCAACCGTTTCGAATTTTAATTTGAAATTTTACATATTTATTTACTAAAACCTTCTACATTTAAATGTCAAGTAAAATGTGATTCTGTTGAAAAACGACGAAGTTATAGACTTTTTAACGTGATCGCCTACCGATTTTTTAGCATTAAAAATGCTCAAGCTACAACACTAATTTAATAACGTCGTTGTAACAACACAGTTAAATATTGATTAGATGCTAGAATTCCATTGTCACTGTGAATGTTCGAAGTGTTCACCACACCACCAGCTCCAAGCAACAACAACAGCCTCCAGTCGCCTTATTTGAAAAATCTTTTACAGCCTTGTCGATCGGTCCCTGTGGCAGGTTGCCCCAGATAACCTGAAGCGCTTCATTGAGTTTGGCCTTTGTTTTCAGCTTTGTTTTAAGCTTGCAGTAAGCCTCCAACATTGCACCCCATACGTGATAGTCCATTGGGTTTACATTAGACGAATTTGGAGGCCAATGGTCTTTTGTGATGATATCTGGACAGCTGGCCAGCAGCCAGTTCTGTGCGCAGCGCAGCGTTGCTCGCTGTGTGTGCTGACGTGCCGTCCTGCTGGAAGATGAATCCGATGGGCAACTGGCGATTGCTTTAAAGGAATGATAACTTAATGATAATTTATAAACAACATGAATTGCTGTTAATCAAAACGTCACTGTGACGTCATCGGCAGTAATGTGTAACCAGTTTTTAAAAATTGAACAGCATTTTTAGCATGAACATTTTTGAATGCCAAAAAATCGGTAGGCGGTCATGTTAAAAAGTCTATAACTTCGTTGTCTTTCAACAGAATCACATTTTACCTGGCAGTTGATGTAGAAGGTTTCAATAAATAAATCTGGAAAATTTCATATTAAAATCCCAAACGGTTGCTGAGAAAATGGCAAAAAAATTTAGGGGGCCACTGTTTTCTGCTGCACCCTGTAGGCCCTGTCTTGCACCGTTTCTGAGATACAGCGGCTTATTGGCTGAAAATAGCAAAATTTTTTCACCCCCCCTCTCATTTAGCATTTTCGCTTGGGGTGACCCCTGTGGAATTTATGGAAAAGCTTTACTGATCCTGAAACTAGAGTCTTTCAGGCAGCCGACAGTGAAGATTTGGTGATCCTAGCTTGCACCATTTCTGACTGATTCACTTGTGTGACAGATGGACAGACAGACAGAATTGCGATGGTTAAGACGCGCTACAGCTGTCCCGCATAATGATTGGTTAATTGAAAATTTTAAACTAACAATGGCAGTTTTCCAAGGAAATGCATGTATTTGTTTAGCAGCACTGTGAGTTGTTCAGCTAACAGGTGTCACAAATGCACCGAGACACATTTAATATACTATTATTTGTGAGCATTGTTTTATTGAGCTCTGTAGACAGATTACACATCTACTTCTTAATGTTTTTTCAGTGATATTAATTTTATTAAAAATTTATTGATTAATTGTTAAAAAAATTAATGATTAACTGCGTCGTTTGTTGTTAATTTTCAGAGTCATTTAACAGCATGCAGCCAAGTCATTGTGTTGTGGAACTTGTTTTGCAGCTGAAGAAGAAGACAGCTCTGCGGTGTATAATAGTGAGGGTAATAGTTCAAGAGGAGAGACGTCGTCTACAGCTGTTCATCAGCCGCCGCCACACAAGAAGTCTCGTCTGCTTGGAGGTGTTGACATAAACTCTCCTGATGTTCAGAAGCTTATTCGTGCCAAATCAGCTCATATGTCCCTAGTTGACGAGGTTTCGTTATGTGCGTTGCATTATATTGATTCCCCTTTGATTCATTTACGAGACATATGGCACTATGCGAGTGTATTTTTTACTCCTCGCTTGCTACGTTCCTAATGTAGCGAAGAGGAGTATATGAAATCAGTGTAATATTGAGGACCGATCGACCGACTTCTGTTCCTGGAAGAGCCTTTCTGGGAGAACTTTAAACGGCCATATCTCCATAACGGAGCTAGATAGTCACATGATCACCCATAAGAAGTCAACCACCACGAGTTGAATGGTCATGTGACCGATAACGTCACATGACCCCAAAAGGTCAAGGTTGTGACCCCATTAATGGGCCATTATCTTTGAGATGCCATATTTTGATAACGGTGCCAGATAGATGGGGAGACAATTTCCAGTAACAACCGCAACGTCAGTCACTATTAGTATAATATTAAACCTGTCTCAAATTGACGGTGGGTCTCTGATACAAGTTGAAAGGAACAAAAAACACTTAGAAGAATACAGGAGAAAATAATGCGTGCGAGGAGTACATTAGATTTGGTCACAATCTAAGAATATTTATTGTTGATTGATTTATTCACTTGTTGATTTATCGATTGCTTGCTTGAAATTATTATTGACAGGTACAATTTACAAATAATTAATTTACTGTTATATATAGTATACATACGGTTAAGTTTTGCAGTAGTATATTTCACACTATACATTATGCTATTAAATCCTCATTTACCAAATAGATAGCATAGGTTTTTGGTGTAATTAATACTGCCTGGCAGTTACAGTTAGTACTTTTAAAACCACCAGTCACTAGCGCGAGCTGTAGAATATGCTTGATCTGTTGCCTGCCTGGAAAAAGCCTCTAAAACAGGTTTTTAGTTTTGTATTTCTGCGGGCTAGAATAGCAATGTCTCCATCCCTCTATAAGGAGGACGACCATGTGATACGTCAAAGCCTGATAAACTGGTGTATCACAGGTTCACTGGGTTGTCTTGAAACGACCTAAAATAGTTTGTTGTTAATAGCTGCATTTTATTATTCATCAAATTGTGTACGAATTTTGCGCTCATCCAGTTCTTATGTTGATACAGGCAGAGCTAGAGAGGCAGTCGGCGTATTTTGACACACTTGAGAAGACGGAGAGAATGGAACTAAAAATGGACAGTGTCAAGGAGAAGAAATGCAAAGTTTTCTCATGTGCACAGGTTGGTTATATTGCTTGCTTATAAATTATAAGATTAAAATACAGTTTTGACTTTTGTTTGTATGTTAATTTAGGTTTTAGAACTCTAGTTGGTGTTGCTGGTAAACTTGACACCATTCACAGTTGCTTGCAGTACAGCTTGATAAGCCTCAATTAATCAGAAGTGCAGAGTTACTTTCAAGTTAACACATGCAAGTGATCTAGTGGTGTCAGACTTGTAATTTTCAGGTTGCTGTTTGAATTGGGTCATCTGCAAGCAATTTTGAGCAACTTGCTAACTTTCTCAGTGCTCGGATCAACTCAGACTCCTACTCTCGGCGGGACGGCAAATGAGTAGTAGCTTACGATCTATGGGGTGAAGGCCTAGTGTGGCTGATTGAGGTGGTGATATGTCTGTTGGCTGCACTACGGTCCTGATTATGCTGATTGCTGAACGGAAAATATTTGTGACCACTTGTTAAATTTTGTGTTTGGTGTTGGTTATGGTACGAGTTGTATTGTCTAGACTTATGCCTCAGCCCACAGCACTTGTTAAAGCAGTTGAGATATGATAGAGCTCAGGCCAACTCACCCTCCTACCCTCCATGGGATGGGAAATGAGTAGTAGCTTACGGGCTATGTGGTGAAGGCCTAGTGTGGCTGATTGGTGCAGTGGTATGTCTGCTAGCTGCAAACTACGGGTCCAGTTGTTCGTTAACGCTGGCAATGGATGGCTGCATAGTGTGCTGCGGTATCATCAGCTCATGCCAATCAACTGCCACTTCCGAGGTTGTCAAAGCGCTTCTGGCCACTAGTTCGTCTCACAAAAGAAGCGCTATAGCAAGTACTGGACTTTACCTTTAGTCCTTTGCCTTTACCTTTGTGTTTGAGTGCAGTGCCGATACATGGCTGAGAGTCGTGGTGAGCGCTGCATATCTGAGGGCCATAAAGTCAAAGAGCACTCGGCTGTGAAGAGGTTCTTTAGATGTCGAGATTGCAGCCAGAGAACAACTTCGTTCAACAAGCTCCCCAAGTCGCCATGTCGGTCTGTAACTGACCATGTCTTTGCTTGTGAATAAACTCGCAGGTTCAAACAATAACTTATCGTTTATATCAGTTCTTCTAGTTACAACTTATATTTGCCGATTTGTTGTTAAAGTTTTGGCAACTGCTGCTGCCTTTCATGAAATGACATCTGCTGGCTAACAGGAGTTGTGCAATAAACACAGCAAAAACTGTTCCAAAGATGGCAGCTTCTGAAATGTTACTTTTGTTATAAAGGTGGTGTTATAGCTTTTAATGGTAGCCTATTCCAGAGCTATGGAGAGTCACCTGCCGCATGGGATCCCACAGTGTTACCTGCCACCTGACACAGGTGAACGCACCCCACCTTAACCCCAGCTAGTTAGGCCAGTACTTGATTTACCTACCCCGGAGGGATGGAAGGCTGAGTTGAGCTGGGCGGCTAGTTACATACCGAGATGGTTTACCTGTTCACAGGCAATCACCCATGCAAGTACTAATCCAGCCTGGCATAGAGTAACTTCGTTGATCAGATGAGACATGTTATCGCTATGCCATTTAGCTTGCATGAATATGTCTCTTTCTATTGTTTACATCGATGCCAGCTTTCAGTAAATACTAACTGAGCTATAACTTTTGAAAATAGACCACAGAGCTCTAAATATTGCTGTGATGTTTTGAGTCGATGACATTAAAAGTAGTACTGTGGTAGGAAAAATGCATACCATCTAAGTGATGTGTATGTGGTAGGCTACTGTATAATTGTTGTTGTGAAGTTTTTGCACCTCTTAGTTAGAGTGCATTTTATTTCTGTGTATGTGATTAATAGTATATATAAAGAGTGTGATTTGAAGATATCATTGTTTTTGCAGTCACTGTGGTTCGTCAAACTATGAACGTACATCTATGCTTCCGGTACGTAGTCTGTTATGTCTGCTGCGTGTGAACCACTATAAATACTTACCCAAAAAATGTACGTTGGTAAACTCGGTGTATTGAGATAACAACAAAGAGTGCACTTTACGATCAGTTTGTGGATGTGTGTCGTGATGTAGCAGTGGTGCTTTGTATCAGATCAGCGAAGTTATTGTATGCTGGTTGGTTGACTGTCTGCAAGCGGGGATGACTTGGCCTTCCTTCTCTGTGGTTGCTGAAATTGAGTATCAGCTTTTGGGCTGAGCAGTAAAACATGGTGGTCATAAATGTGGTACTATACCCAGTAGCTGCTGTTTGGGTAGATCTGTGGCTCAAGCTGATTGGCTTGGACCAAAAGTCCACAGATGCCCAGTGTGCTGTTTGTTCTATGTTCGTCAAATTAACTAGATGAACTCTCATAGTGGCAGTGACATGATGACAGCATCATTAAGATTGCGGTTCACCATTACTATTCGTATTCGCTGTCACCATTACCAGTTTGTGCATTTCAGCCGGTTAAATTGCAGATGTCCAAAAATGTAACATTTTTACTGGTGAATGGCTCTCTTTGTTAGTGATTTCCAACATTTTTTTTACGCGCGAAAGCAGCTACTGCTTTCAGCGCATCTTAGCCATTGCAATTCTGTCTGTCTGTCTGTCTGTCTGTCTCTCCGATTGTCTGTCACACAGGTGGATCAGTCAAAAACGGTGCAAGATAGGATCACCAAATCTTCACCATCGGCTGCCTGGAAGACTCTAGTTTCAGAAACCGTAAAACTGTTCCATAAATTCGAAGGGGGCCACCCCGAACGAAGGTACTAAATGAGAGGGGGGTGGGCAAAATTTGCGATTTTTGGCCCAATAAATCGCCGTATCTCAGTAACAGTGCGAGATAGGGCCTAGGTTACTATTAATCACTAATAAGAAGTCGTACACTGGCTCTCGATTGG
>Ga0209367_1007479_pt1 | contig 15051 bp, 7 predicted proteins | sample WorMetLIZISLAND2_FD_187412 | JGI IMG/M metagenome (GOLD analysis project Ga0209367, IMG submission 187412) | Marine gutless worms symbiont microbial communities from Max Planck institute for Marine Microbiology, Germany - Olavius geniculatus... ... | reverse complement strand
AAAAAAGGGAGGGCAGAAAGGGAAGCGACAAAAGGGGAGGGGATGAGAGGGGAAGGGAGACGAGGCCTCCCAATTGAAATTTCTGGCTACGCCACTGTACGCCACTGTCTTGTTTCAACTTTCTGGATTTAAAACTGCACATTAATTAAATAATCACTGTAACAAAATTAGTTTGGCTAATCTAATCTAATCTAAAAAGCATTTGTATAGCGCATCAACGCAAGTTTCTAATGACTGTTTTAATCCTTTTATTTTAGTCCTACTTTTCTCCAGTCGCGGGTAGATAATTCGACAGACACTGACACGGTATAGGCTATACATAATGTAGAAGGTCTGCATAGGTGGGTATATGGTCAGCAATGACACGGTAGACGCGGGAATACAACAGTTCATACAGTTAAGTGTGACCGACTGACTGCATGAAGGACGGTGATGTTATGCGACGGCGAGGGAGTCAGTCTGTAGGCGATATAATGACACCGACTGTGTTGAATCGTCGCGCGGTAATGTTTAATTAGCATGATTGGCGACGCCCGCGGGCAGTACTGTGTGTGGAACGCACACGCAGACCTTCATCGCACGTATACGGTTTCTACAGATGTCGGACTCGCAAATGTTCAATAAACTATGCGCATGTTAGCAGCCCTCCACAAACACGTGCTGTATGGTGGTCATCGGACATGCGGACGGCCGGACTTGTTTGTTAAATAAACCAGCGAGCATCCCAGGCTTCCCAGCAAACTCATTTTCACGCCGAACGGAATGGTCGTTAATTGATGCCCCTGACAAAGAGCTAGAGCGCTGGATGGAGGGATGAAGGGATGCATGCGTCCTGATGGGATTCTGGCCGGAGGCTGCATCGCGGGGCGCTGAAAATGGCGGACACGAAATGACGGACCAATCTGCAAAGCACGACAATGCAGGACATGAAATTGTAAAACATGAAAGTAATATTTTATAGCGGCTGAATAAATTGAGTAAATTTAGATTTAGCATCTCTCCTCTGTAGTCTCACAGTGAATTTTGCTGTGTGATCAACTTTATTTAATTGCCACTAAACTATGAAGTGGGTGTCACTAGTTATTGTCGGCCAAACATGTATTATTCTGAAATAATATACAACTTACATTGCTGATCTGACTTGTGTACTTGAGCTGTTAAAAATGCACACTACATTGTAATGTAATCTATTCTTATACGCCTATTTTAGGAATAAGCGGAACGAAAAAAATAGGGAGTGAGGTTTGTAGAGGGGACTGTGCCTTTTCCTCAATTTATTTTTAATTTTATGCAGCAATAATGCATTTTGGTGCAAGATTTTAGTTGGTTATAAAATGCAGTAGGGAGAGGCCGCCCTTCTCGTCCTTCTCCCTGAATCCGCCACTGCTCATGCGATATCTTTTTTGTTCTGCAATTTCATGTCCGGCATTTTCAGTCAACCCGCTGCATCATTCGGCCATCCCATGACGTCGCTTGACGTCGGTAATTTCAGTGGCACTTGGTTACGCGTCGTTCCCGTCATGTCAGTGTTGTGGGCCTATACTCAGTGTCCCGGCTCATTTGCAATGCCTTTCGTCAACACGTGCGTGTCAACGGTAGCCCTGAGATCGTTTTGTTATGCGCAGACGACCCACTGACCGATACCGCGAATAAACATATCTCCAAGCGAGCTTTTATACACGAGTCCGCCAGCAAGTATTCCATCCATTTTGGTTACGCTATTAACTTGCGTCCGTTGTCTGTCGCTATTTCTGTTATATTCACGGTAAACTCAAGAATAATTATTTTGCCTACTGTTTATTGTTGGTCTATTTTTAATTGGACAGTCGAATTTTTTTGTCAATCGACCAGCTAGAAAGTTGATTATTTGATAAAGGAAACGTTTGCCAAGTATACCGTCTACGATATGCTAGCCAAATCTCCGTAATGGGCTATAAGTTTTACTGTTACTGATATTTTACAGTTAATGTCTGTTCTTGTGTGGTTTGTCTTTATTTTCTCATGAGTCTTGTTCTTTGAAATAAAAAAAATGACTGATCGATTGATTGATTGATTAATGGGCTATCATATAGAAATACTACAAAACTTGAGGCTATAGGTGATATTTGACTGAATGCAGTTTGCAGACTACACCTGTGCGGGAGGCTTCTGGACGCCTATCTTCACCACGTATCCTGGCAATCCTGCGTGGCGCCCAGTGTGGGCCTTCGCTGTATCCTAGAACTTAAATGCTATCACCGCCGTGGGTGGCATCGCCTTACCTTCAGTTCGCTGAATAGGACCTACGGATGAAACATTTGTCTACGTTGGTGTAGCTGTGTTTCGACTTTAACGGAAAACAATTATTTCAATCGCCAGAAATGCGCATAAAGACGTCGAGAGCGATATTTTGAATGTGCGTGACTTAGAATAAGTTGAATAACCACTGTATAAGTCACAGTCGATTTTATTTGGCTATACACCATAACAGTGACATAATTTGTAACTAATTCAAGCTGACTTTCGGGTTTTTGCGTTTTATTTTTAAACTCAATTGATCGATTTACTGTACTTCGTTCCAATCGTTCATACTCATATTAATGAACCTGCAGTATAAACGCTACCCGATTAATCGTGATTAATCTGTATGCGCCTAATTAGGCCTATAACGGTGCGTGCACCGGATAAGAGTATGTTTTTATGTTATAACGCTGCAAGGAAAATTAGCCGTCACCACCTGTGTAATAGTAAGTCATTATATGCATAATACTTTGCCGATAGCAGCGCAGTACGTCTTTATCAGTGCAGCATTATGTGGAATATACAGCCCGCAGACGGCGCAGAGAGACCACGAAGCGGCTTAACCGAGCCACTGTGTCTGTCATTACTGTAGCATTCAGTCTATAGCAGCGGAAGGAAGAGAAGGAGCACGGCCGTATTGCGGCTTAAAACTACAGGAGGCGACAGTAAGCGGTTTAAGGTACTTTAAGTCTACTCTACGTATATCAGAACCCGGGGGCTGATAAGTCGTGACTGACATACAGTATAATGACAGAGCTAGCGTATTATGCATGCAATGAAAGGAAAGACCAGGTGACCGGACTGCTGTGACAGCGGCGTCAATGACCGCTACTGTTGCGTGGAAAACATCTTTAGGCTACTGCGTGCATTGTGCCTGCAAAGCCGGCGGCTGGATCAGTCTGGAATCATTGGACTGGAATCCATCCATACGATGTGACACGCCAAGAATCGCGTAGCTATAGCAGCCAGCCAAATGAACCAATGTAGCCTACGTCGCCCCAGAGAGTATAATAGCTAATTGGTACGCCAATTAGTGGCGGAGGCCCAATCTTTCATTAGTATACAGTAAATCATCATCATCATCATCATCATCATCAATTGGTCATCATCAACGGGCCTAATAACAGTGGCGTAGCCAGAATTTAGTTGTAGTGGGAGCACTTGACAGTGGCGTATGGGGAAGGGGTCTTGGGATGGGGCTGTGCCCCCTCCCCAGAAAATTTTTTAATTTTCTGTGTGAAAATGACGTCTTTTGGTGCATTTTGGCAGTATTTTGAGTACCTGTATAGGCTCGTGCCTACGCCAGTGCCTAATAAGCATTATTTCTAAAATCACAAGCATGGGTAAACCGTCCGATGGCCGACGGAACGAAAAAAGTTTTAAGAGGCTGCCTAAATTTATAATGTATTTAGTCATGAAACAATGCACAAATCTCGCTATGCATGGTTTCAGCTGTAGTTTGTGTGCTACTGGCGTAATGCAGGCGACAGGTAAGGCGTCAGCGGCTGCAGGGCAGGTATGGAGAAGCATGCAGCTGCGACAGCATCATCATCTCGCTCGCCTGACGTGCGATACTTTGCTTACCTGTGTGCTTACCTGTGTGCGGCGGTGGTTTATTAGCTCCTGCAGCATTAGTAGCACGGCGAATTCAGCAGCAAAAAAAGATGCTTGTCAACTCTGAGATGCCGAGATAATGATGACGTGGTCACGCTACGTGAGGGGCCTATAGGCTGCTGGGCTCTTTTCGCGCGTTCAACGGCTTAGCAATTGCTTGATTTTTATCAAAAAAATTTTAATGGTGAGCCTATCGCTAGAAACCGACGAACTTTCATCCTTTCATAAAGGACGAATAAAAGTTTGCATAACGATGAAATATCAAAATAAAATAATTTCTTGTAAATGTATTGGGTGTCTTTTGATTAAAAAGTTCTCAGTTTTAAAACTTACAAGGATAGGCCTACCAATTGAACTATGGAGTGTGTAATTTGCGTACAACAAAATGGCAAACAATATAAACAGAGTAACTTAACCAAGACAAAAAAGAAACAAAGTTTTAAATAACTAATTAATGTTTTAGCATGCGAAGCAAAATTTCAGCGTGATCATATAAGCCTACCGCTAGAGACAGAGAGAAGATTTACGAATAAAATAACTAAGAAGAAACGGAATGACAGCATGTAATTTCGGACTGTATTCGCAGTCTAATCACATTAAAGCAATGCGTCTTTTAAAATGCTGGCCATACAGGCTGCCCGCCATAATTAGTCTGTAAGTAAATTTAAAGCAAAAAGTTTGGTAAATGAAACCAGGAAATGCATAGTCGCATGATGTGACGTGACTTTGCGTGTGATGTCAAATTGGCGGGCGAGCTTTAGATCTGTGCAATCGGCGTCTCGGCCGTGTATATAAGATGCGTTCAGCATCTGATCATGGACGAGTGACTGTAAACTAGAGATGCGCAGGTACATTAATCACTGCCGGCATCGCATCTGCTTTAGTGATGCACCGTGAACCGATACTTTAAGCGGTGCTGCATCTAATAAGTTCGATTCCAAATGCCATCGTTGACTGCACACTTTGCAATCGGTACGTTTAGACGTATACTTACTTGTTTTGAATTTTATTTGCAGGCCATTATGATGTGGAAGTGCAGAGTTTGCTCTGTGAACTGCCGGGAGGGGTGAGAATTGATTGAGGGGTTGAGGTTAATCCCCAGCTATTTTTTTTGACCTTCAGCGCACTGCCTGACCCCAATACACGTACGGTTTACTCTATAATTTGAACGAATTTCAGCAGCCCAAAAAGTCAACCCCAGCTATTTTTCTACTATTATTCAAATCCTCGGAAAGTGTATTGACATAATGCGTTTTATACCGCGAGTAAACCGCAGCCGACGAACCGAACCATCCGTACGCAGCGGTGCTTAGAAGTTGCTGACTTGCTGCTAACTGACACTCACATAGGATCGAGGCCTGTATTCAGTTGGTAACGTAATTTCTCGAAATCGCACATCACTAAACGGGTTCTGCTTCCCGTGACTTCACCTGAGAGCGAGTGAGTGACGCCGAGTATCTGGCTACTGTCTACGTGTGCGTGCATCTGTGTGTGGCACTGACATATAGCACCACAGCTGTCTCCGCCTCTTTCCCGCCAGTCGCACCGCACACGTTACGTTATGATCGTCCGACCATTGCACCGAGAAGATATGGTGCGGTCAGTTCCAGTTTCGACTTTCGAAATGACTAAACACGCAGTTTGTCTGTCTGCAGTCAGTAGTCTATGACCGTCTGCCTCGTGTATTCGTTTACTGAACATGCCACAATTGTGGCGCCACAATTCCCTTATGCACTACGACAAAAAAACTAACCCTCAAAAGAAAAAAACAACAGGTTTTTCCACCCTTATTTACTTAATCTTGCCGAAAATGTCATTAACGCGAATTTCAAAACAGAAAGATAGGTAAATACCCGAGTAATAGTACCTGAAACCGAGAGGTATTTGTATTTTCCGAATGTTACCTGGAAGTTTTTACGGGAAGCCTAGCGACCAAAGCGTTACTGCATCTCCTGGAAGCACTGCAGAGAGAAGCAACTCGGAAGACGTAGCATGACAGCTGTGTGTACGACTGTTGATGGTGAAGTGAACGATGACGTTAATACGACAGGCATGCATTGCAAGCGACATATGCGATGGCTCATCAAGCACGGAAAATCAGTGTCGGAGTGGGGGTTTCACACCTCCATTCCTGAAGTGTGACAGAGCGGGTGTTTCGTACTGCTCATGCATGCGTGACGCTCGGTGCGTACGAACGTTGTAAAGGGCGAAGCTACGTCACTCACCGTCATAGGTGAAAAAGCATAAGTTTTTAAAGTACAATTTGAGGTTTACAAATTTTTTAATGTTTTGAAATTTAAAAAAAAATTAAAAGGTTTTAGAAGGTTTTTAACAAGTTTTTTTCTGGTTCAGTGTCCATAAACACCGTACACAAAACTACGACCCAGAAAAACATCTTATACACCATGTTCGTGGCATAAACACACTTATTTTAATAAATTATAGCAAGATTAAATAGGTCTAGTTAAAATCAAAATTGAAATATGAAATAAAAATTATGTAATTCTGTAAAATTATGTAATAAATTTTACAATAAACCAAAAAAACTTTTACAAATTAAAAAATAAACTTGTGTTTTTTTTAGTTTTTTAAATAAAAAACGTAGGGTTTTTGGACCAGTTTTTTAGCCGTGGTGCGTACGTTTTAAATTGTAGACAGCGACCGGGTCTACGCCACTCACCGTCAGTAACCCACATTTTGATACACTCACTGCAGGGATCGAAGGAAATCAGTGCTGCAGGATAAAATCGGATGAGTAGCAGCGGGGTGCTATACGCTCACGGTCACGGCCAGAAGAAATCATTATATAGGGCCTACGTTCTCTCTATCCCGCTGATTTCCAGGCTTCAGCGTCTGAGCTCGTATCAGTGCATGACGTCACCGCATCCTGGGGATGATGTTGCCAGGCTGCCAGCTGCAGCAGCAGCAGATATAGGAGGAAATGCCGCCACGCCACGCCGTGCCGCCTGTTGCATTCAACGTTGTCAGCTGACTGATGAGTGATTGATAGTTACGACTTACAACTGTGGAGGTGTGTGCATCTATGGCAGGCAATCTTTGCTGAAAATGTCTTAGAACTTACGGCAAAAGCAAAAAATGCGTGGAAAGCGTTTTTCTGCCATTGACACAACACTGCATGCTACCCTATAGCTGGCACACGCTTTGCCTTGTATGAATTTTATTCGGCAGAACTTCTGCTGTTATATAGGCTAAATATATGAAAATCGGTGACTATATAGTGAACTAGCCTTTATTCCGATTTGGCAGCAGCATAGTGCCAACTGCTAATTTATACGAAATGTTGACATAATATCGAACATCCAAAATTGCACCATGACAAGTACTTGCTCTTTTCATTAGCAGATAAACATTAAGCCTACTAGTAAATATCTCAATAACAGTATGTCGGATAAAACGGGTAATGCCTCGAGAAGAAGCTTAATATGTGTCTTCGTTTCCGGTATACCTTGCCGCATTTATCTGAACAAAAGCAACGAGAATATACGAGATCGGCTGACCATCAAAATAAATTTTTCATGACATGGGTTTTCATCCTGCGTTTCACCAGTAGGTGCAGAGATAGCTAAACTTGGCGAATGGCGATGATACAATTATAAACGGAACGCATAGTAGACCAAAGCAGACCCAAGAGCGCGATACAGAGTTATCGCTAGAGTCGAGTTCGATATGTGTGCATGCAGCACTCTATGGAACTGGGCCTAGATCTGTCTCGATAATGAAGTTGAATACAACGGTTATACTGTATGAGCAACTGGGGAGCTAAGCGACAAAATTCCATGCCGTGTGCGTCGGTTGTTTGACTAAGCTTAGGGCCTATATTTAATCGGATTAATCGAGGTCTATATACTTTCGGACTATTCGAAAACATCTTCACACGATAAATATAGCACACACGATATGAAAAATTTTGCATGCGGTTAAAAATTGCTGCATGTTACGCAGGTATAGGCCTAAATACACTGTAGGTATACGTAATTACCTATACACACTGTGCATTAATTACGGGTTTATACCGCATGATTGCGGCGCTACAGAGACTCCACTATAAGCCGACAGAACGTAATTTCATAATGCAGTGAAAGACGGCATACATGCATCACGCGACGTTTCAGCACAGTCTCATGTATTATGGCGAATGACTTCCGATTGAACTGGATGTCTTGCTGCGACTGCTGACGCTGATGATGTCTGCATCTCAGTGATCGTGATCAATGTAGCGTGATATTGACTACAGTAACTGTACATTGTGTACAGCCTACGCTGCTGCTGCAGCTGACCACTGGCGCGTTATTACGTTGTCATAATAATACGCTCGATGCAGCTACAGGAAAGTTCGTGTGCTGCTAAACAGGTAATTTTAGGTAAACGTAGGCATACATAAGGTATAGGCCTACACCTACAATAGTGGCCTATATACCTGTCACTAAATGATGGCACCTGCTGAAGAGCTCGTATGTAATATACGCCAAAGTGTTGTAAAGGATCTGGCAAAATACCGGTACACTGCTAGCAGTTTGCCTGCTGTTTCCCCGGTAAGCAAAGTCCTGAATCCTATGGTAGCGCACTTTTCCAGGCCTTGCTCCCGACCTCTCCAGTCTCCATCCTGGCTACACCAGTGATGGTTCTGTCTCGTAAGATGACTACTCACAAGTTTTCCAGCGTGCATGCGTTAAAATGTTTCTCAGAATTTAATCTTACTGGTATAGCTGCATAGCGCGAACGGGAGAGGGGGGCAGCGTAGTGTCTGCATTAGGTCACTCCACGCTAAAACAGAACTCAGGATATAGGCCAGCTCAGCTCACTTGTTCTATACTCGGAAATCGGAATTGCCCGCTGAAACACCGGAAGATATTCAGAAATGTGAAAAGGGGGCCAGGTGGACTCGGACCTGTAACCGAAAAAAATTGCATTAAGCCTAGCAAAATACTTTTGTCGTTTGATTAATTTCTTCAATTTATTATTTTTTTTTACTTTCAAGACGCGTCCGGAGCAACCCCCTAAATGCGCCCCTATAACCGATAACAAAACAAAATACCCGCAAAGTGGCATCTGTCCAGCGTCATTCTGGCTGCCTAACTGCTGGACGTAGGTCCATGTCTGCAACAGATATAGGCCTGCTGCATTGCGGCGAGAATCGAGACACGGTCTGCTGGTTTTATCGGCAGCGGACCTACAGCGACGACATCATGGACTAGTGCTTATCATCACGGCGCGCGTAATGGAATGACTTGTGATAGGGTCGCTCACTCAACGCCAGTCGACTGCGAGAGAACTGCACGAACCACTTGACTCAGTTGACTGGCTCTAGCGTAACGGCTAATCCTGATAACGCCGGGTTAATGTAGTAAAACCTGCCATGCCTACATACTGTACCAGATGGCAGGCGCCGGCGTAGAACGCATCGGTAAACAAAGGCCCACATAGTGTAGAAACCTACAAGCCTCAATTTCAGGGGTGCACCCCACTTACCGGAACCTCTACTTGCGATCATCCATGGCTCATCCCAGCAGCAGCAGCAGCTGCCGACTGTGCAACAATACGACGACTGAAATTGATGGACATTTGGTAGCCTACAGTGAAGAGAATGCACAGGTGGATTTTCTGTACCAGATGAAACAATTAACAGACTGCCATCAAGGCATTGCAAGTAAAAACAATCAAGCCAAATATTGTAGGCTTATTTGTCGATGTGATAGGCCTAGCCTACTGATAAATTAAGGTATTGTCAATATTCATTGCAAGGTAGAAACATAATTTCCACTGCACTATAAGAAAGGTTAACCAACATTTTAAAAAGTATAGATCATTAAAATTACTCAATTCTAATTTTCAGTGAGACTTTTGAACCGTAAAATTAGGAGGAACCAGTGGTCACTGAGTCGTGCACCGTGTAAGCTTAACCCTGTTCTGAGTTCTGAAAGTTGGACAAGAGTCCCACGAGACCACTCCCTTTTCTTCCTTTCCCCTTATCATTTTCCCACACCTTTTTCGAGGAAACGGTTCTACTCGTCAAGATCTGCCAGCTTCTGCAGTTACACATCAGTGAGTCAAGTCAATGCAGTGTTGATTGACAGTTGGCTCCGCCCAGCTATGGCAGGTGCCCCGGTGGGCGTCGAGGACGTCTCACTCAGCACTAAGCACAGCAGTCGGCACGCCGTGCAAATCACTGGGGAACCACGCTGACTGCTAGGTAGAGGCTCGATCTCTCGCTCACGCTCAGTTGCGCTGCAACAGCCAAGCAGGCAGTCGTTAGCTGACCACGCTCTGGTCACTCACTCTGCCTGTCTCTATGAATGACCGTCGCGCGTCGATTGAAAACAGTAAACAGTACGAGAGCATACTAGCGACGACAGACGTGTGACAGACAGACGCGCTGACTTCGGCTGCGAAAAACGGATGACACGTTGAAAACGAAGTTCCATTCGCTGGCGCTGATCGACGTTATACGTATGATTCGTTATCGCCGAAAGCAGTAAAACATAATCGTCAGCTGCTGAAACCGACCAGATAGGGCCTAGTTTAATGATCGATTGATTGACGGATAGCCTACTTGATCGATCGCACCGAGAGACAATGTGTCGATGTCAGACTCGGATTACATCCTTGCTCGAGTTATTCGCATCATAAACCGGCGACGAACTAGACAGAAGAAGGAATCTCCTGCTTGAAGGTACGGCTGTGTTCTGTTTTCAACTTCAGTATGCCATAATTCAAGTGAGAAAGTAAACTTGAGTCAAGTTATATGGCGCATGCAGGACGTCAGCCGAATCCCTCTGAATCTGAGGTGTTTCTACTTTGTAGGCCTACCGTACGTCAGTAGTGGTTTGAGTAATTTAATGCTTTGTTTTAAAAAAAAGTTTTTTTGTGTGTGTGTGAAGTACGAAGATGCACGCATAGGCTACCAGCTAATATTCTTCCGAGTAGAACTAGGCCTATGTATTTTTAGTTGTCGACTTTACACACCGTTCACTGTAACGTAATATAGGCCTTTATACGTTTTGTTATGATAGCTGTCGTCATGGTGCAGTTTTTTTTCTGCGCAGTGAAACTATCCAGGGAAATTACTCAAAGCATTCTGTATCACACTAACGACGTATTCTTGTGTCTGTGACCGCAGCGGCGTAACTACAATCCCATTCTAAACTATGAATCCATTAGCCACCCGTACGTTCTGTGACTGATAAATCAATTGGGAGTATGAAGGTTGAATTTTGTTTTGGATACTTTTATTAAGACCACGTCCAAAACTTGTCATGCAACGTTTCAAATGTTTGGGCGTATTAATGTCACTCACGAATCAACAGCTAGTGTTCGTAAAATTACAGCTTTGTACAATGTCGATGTGACAAAGTATGCAATGCATGCTACTTAAGGCCAGTCGATGGTTAACCATGGCTACCACAATAACAGAATTATCATTTGACTCCATGACTATTTAACTGTTGTCGAAATATTTAATAGTACCGTCCATAATAAATGATAGCAGAGATCTGGAAAGTCTTAAGACTTTTGTCAAGAGCCAGACTATGGCTTTATTTTTTCAATGCCCTCGAAGCGTCTCTCGGTCTCCATAACCATATCTCTGAATTTATGAGAGGAGACCGTTGAGACCACCAGCTGGGTTGAGTGGCGTTGACGGGCGGCAACGGGAACGAAGTCTATAATAACTGGAGAAACGTCCGACTAAGTAAGTATTATAAAGAGCGCAGAACGCAGATGTTACGGCGGTGAGCGGAAAATATACGTAATGCAGGCTGCGTCAGTGGCGACTTCTGGTAACGACCAACGAGTTAATTAAAGGATGTCCACCCAGGGACATCACCAGAACCCGGCGAATGTCTTAGAGTGCTATATCGCCTGCTGCTACGTTTCATTAACTGCATGCTTGGTCCCATCACGATGCATTAAAGACACGTTTTAGACCGACACTACAGTAATTTTGCTTCCGAAATTCAGAATAGACTCTTATCGAGTGATTTTTAATCCATCAAGAAACGAACTGAAAATGGCAAAAATGTAAGGCGTATATATGAGTAATTCGTTTAAGTCGTGTAATCGTGCGCAAAAAGGAGAGTAGTCTAAGTCCGACATGTTTATCTAAACGAAGCAGCAGGTTTGTCGACTAAAATTATATGAGGTCATAGATGTACTTATTTAAAAAGTCAAAAAGTTTATACTTAGATTAACAAAGTTCTAAAGAAATTACTGGTTGGATCATTTTTGGTGTTCAACGTTGATCTTTGAATGTGTTCGCGTTTTTTTACTAAATTAGCGTTGACCCTGTAGATATTATCTTATTAGTTTGTGCATATGGCACTTTTACATCGGTTTGCAGGCGGGAAAAAGACCGCGCGAAAGTGGATTCTAACTGCTGGACACTACAGAAGCGACGCGACAAAACAACGATAACGAACGAGTTCACTCTAGCAGTAGTGCGTCTCCAGTGACCAGCTTCGCGCGTGGTATAGAGCTATGCAGGCCGCCAAGCAACCCGACTCGATCATTACGACCCAACGACGCTCGAGCCATGGAGTCCTACAATTTAGGACTCCACGCCCGAACCACCGTAAATTGTCGCCTCTGTCGCTGCTTCCACCGTGGCCGGCGCGGAACGGTCGGCGATCGTCACGGCGTGGTGTGGGTCCGTCGCCCGTCGTTCGCAGTGTTTTTCTGCTACTGGCCTCCACTGTATCTCTCTTGTTTATCACCACCACATCCGCTGCCGCCGGCACCGATACTTCGTCGTCGGGGCTTCATCTGCGCTACACGCTCCTCGAAGAGAGTCCAGCCGGCACGCAGGTCGGCAACATCGTGGAGGATTCTAACCTGACTGCGGAGTACGGCCCGGATCAGCTGGCTCGGTTGCGGTTTCGGTTTCTGCGTCGCTCGACCACACCCGCAGGGTTCATCGTGGACCAATCCACGGGCGTCATCAGCACAGAGTCACCCATCGACCGCGAACAGGTATATACGATATTACGTATAGAAATTTGGGGCAGGGCCCAACGTCAGGCCGCCTGGCGCCGTAGGCTAAGTCAGATTGGGAGAGTCTTGGTCCACGACTGTCTGTTTATTCGTCAAGCCGTCGATTTATAAATCTGGTAAAATGCTTTTCCCTCTAAAACCCTTCAACGGATCTCGCTGAAATTTAGCCCTAATTTCTTCCATGTAAGGGCCGTTTTTCCTTCTAATTTTCTTCTTGGCCCCCTGTCCAGTTTTGGAGGAGAAGTAGAAAAAGAAAGAAAAATAAGGAAAAAAACAAAGCGAAAACCTAAGGCTTTTTACCACGTATTTGCCTAACTATGAGTTGTCGACTTAGCGCGTTAACTTAAATAACGCTTTAACGCATTAAAGAATTAACGCCGTTAAAAAATTAACACACATACAAAAATTTATGAAGCAGAAATTCCAGTATTCTATTAAACTGCAGTTATTTGACGATCGAATAATATTGAAGTAACTATAGTTTTCTTCCCATCATATTCGTATTCTAGTAAGATATTGTTGTAAATAATCCCACCAGTCGCCTGCGGGTGCCACCTGTCAGACTCTCAACTGTCGGTAACAGGGCTTTCACGGTTGCTGGACCTCGTGTCTGAAACACTTTACCAGAGGACTTAACGACATCTCAGTCACTCCCAGTGTTTTGTCGTCACCTTAAAACCTGGTTCTTCAGAAAGTCATATCCGGATATCATCGTCCGAACTTATCTATTATCTGTCTAATTTTGAAGTAGCTCTGTTACTAAGGCAATACTGATTGATTGATTGATTGATTGAAACTACGACTTCTGCACTTCACGAAGTAGTGTAGCAACAGCATTGAGGTGAGGTGGCAAAATCACAGTTGTTTACGTCAGGTTTCTTTTTGGTGTTGCATGCCCAAATTAGGCCTATTAAAATACAATCAGCCAATGTTTTATGGACGGAGCTATTCACACATGGCGTAGTTACAGTGCTGTTTTGCGTCACCTAGGTTTCTGACCACCAGCGGAAATGGAGATTTGAGGTCGAAACCGCAGCCAATTTGTGTTCTGACTTGTTTTCTTACGTTGCTTCGAAAAAATGCACTACTCTGTAATGTACTGTAATCTATTTTTATGCAATATTTTTTCTGTTCTGCAATTTCGTGTCCGGCATTTTCGTTGTCGATGTAGGTGTGTCCGGGTGCCGAGGTCTGTTCGCTGAGACTGGACGTGGTCGTCGTTCTGCCACCTCCCGACCAGCTATTCCGAGTCATCCGTGTCGATGTACGACTCGCAGACCGCAACGACCACGCACCGACCTTCCCGAGACCGCAAGTCCAACTGGAACTCCCCGAGTCGGCGCCGGTAGGCACGGCGTTGTCGCTGCCGGCTGCGGAGGATCCGGACAGCCCGCCGTTCGCCGTACGCAGCTACCGGCTCACGAATAACGCCGGGGGTAATGCACATCTTTATTCACCACAGTGGTAGAGAAACAAAGCAAAAAAACAATTAAAAAACACGAAAAGCACAAATGTCACTCTGAATGAGTTAACTACACTGTGGCCGGAAAAAAGTAACCCTATAGACATCGTACAATAGAAATTTCAAATCTGAAGAAATGCGAATAAAATTTTGTACACTCAATTTCAAATAAATTGCTGAAGCGATCACCAAACATATTCTATTCACGTTAAGACGACTACTCACTGAGCCAATCAGCTAGAAAAATGTAGTTTGCACCAGGAAGTATTTCACTTGGTCGCGTTTAGAATTAAAGTACCTAGGTCGACTCAGCCTTCTACCCTCCGTGGGACAGTAAAATGAGTAGTAACTCATTTATGGGTTACAGAAGGTGGTGACCTTAGTACAGCTGACTGGGGCTGCCTAGCCGGCCGCTGCGTTAGCCTGTGCCCGCAGGCTGCACGTAATGGCCGTGCGGGGGCGCTGAAAACGCGAGACTGGAAAACGCGGAACTGGAAAACCCGGCACCAAATCGCAGGGGTGGAAATCGCGAGACTGGAAGACCCGGCACCAACTCGCAGGGGTGGAAAACGCGGGACCGGAAAACGGGGAAACCTCAAAGTTATGGAAAGCCGTCGCTGTAGAAAATGTGCAACATAGTTAGGCCTACTGAAAAGTTCTGACGAGTCGTCTCACATCAAAGCACATCA
>Ga0209367_1007476_pt1 | contig 15055 bp, 11 predicted proteins | sample WorMetLIZISLAND2_FD_187412 | JGI IMG/M metagenome (GOLD analysis project Ga0209367, IMG submission 187412) | Marine gutless worms symbiont microbial communities from Max Planck institute for Marine Microbiology, Germany - Olavius geniculatus... ... | reverse complement strand
ATCTCGACCTACACCGCCAACCTGGCAGCGTTCTTGACTGTCGAGCGGATGCTGACGCCCATTGAGAACGCCGACGACTTGGCCAAACAGACGGAAATACAGTACGGCACGTTGCATGGCGGATCCACCAATGCCTTCTTCAAGGTTCCGTCAGAATGATATTGATATTTTGCCATCCGTTTAGCTAAGAAAACTGTATCGGCCTAGTGTCGACATATATTTTTTGCGGTCGTCCGCCTGACGTTAGACCGTTCGAATTGAAAATTGGCACTCTCGTTACGAGTTACTCGTATCCAGAGAAACGTTCACAGCAATTTCGGTTTTTTGGCTTGCAGGACAGACAGACAGACGAACGCACGGACGAACATGACCTGTAGTGCGGCCTATTAGAGGTTGATCTTAATCTTATGTGTTATATAAACTCACGTTTTACTTAGGCCTACTTACTTTCTAACCTAGAACTGAGTTACGAGTAGGCCTACGTGGATATAATTTTAGTTTGCCTGTCTCTGTTACTTTCGCTTTGTATTACTAGTTCGCATAAGAAATCTGTTACGAATCACTGTAAAAGGTCAAGGTCGTGGGCCCATTATCTTTGAGGCGCCATATCTCCGTAATGGTGCCAGATACACGCATGCTTGAGGTATAACAAGACAAATGGCAACTTGCGTCATCGATCGTTATTGGAAATTTTTTCCTCTCAGTTCCTAAAATCTGGCGATATTTTATGAACTTCGGGGAGACAATTTCCAATAACGATCTCGACGCCAGTCACTATTAGTATAATATTAAACGGGTTTCAATTAGATGCCGGGCCTCTAATACAAACCGAAAGGAACGAAAATGCTCCTAAAAGAATACAAAAGAAAATGATGCGCGCGAGGAGTACATTAGATTGGTCACAATCTAATAATATTTCTTGTTAAAGTTACAATCACACAACGTTGAATTTTGAAACATTTTTCATTAATTTGGAAAACGCTGTACATACACACAGAACTCGAAGATTCCGGTCTTCCAGACGATGTGGGATTTCATGAGCAGTACGCCCGGGGTGCTGGTGCCGACCGTCAGCGACGGCGTGCAGAAAGTACGCCTCTCCAAGGGCAAGTACGCCTTCCTACTAGAGTCCACGATGAACGAATACTAACATGACACTATTACTCAGGTGAGTGCTGCCACCTGGGGATTGAAACACGATGAACGAGTATTACAACCAGCGCAAGCCGTGCAATACGATGAAGGTCGGAGACAATCTCGACTCCAAGGGATACGGCATCGCCACGCCCATCGGCTCCCCCCTCAGGTAAAAAACGTTTTTTCCTGCTTGTTTTCGTCATAACAAGAAGAATTTTTTTTTGGGGGGGGCGACCGTTAGGTCGAGTCTTGGGTACAATGCGTCATCTGTTTGTTTGTCGACACTCGTCTGTCTGTTGTCGTCGTCGTCGTCTCTAACGCATGTATTGTATCTAAACGGTACGTCGTAGACGGTCGGCGATGGTACCGTTGGACAGGTTCGTGACGAATTCCTATAGTCTGCCAATAGTACCCGTATCCCTATCTGCAGCGGTTTGACCGCAATTTTAAATACAAAGTTTCTACCGGCAGCCATCACCCACATGCGCCGAATTACCGTATCGTAACACTGACTATAGCATTCGATATAGCAGCGTCACCATGGCGTGTATGGAACTGTAGTGACTCTGGGAAATTGTTTTTGCTGCAACCGGAAGTTGTGCAAACGCTGGTCTGCGGATATATGCCGTACTGTCGGCCCACCGTAACGACAGCGGGGATTTTTTGGTTGTGCATGCATACGGTGATGCGAATTATTGTTGTCGTCGACTGTACCACTGACACGTCTGTCGACGATCGGCGACCGAGTGTTATCCGTTGCTGCAGCAAGAACTTGAAACAGTCTGCCATCAGAAGTGACGTCTGCGAACATTTAAAACTAAACTCAAGACTCATCTGTTTTGCTGTTTTTTCTCATAGCTGACTGTAAAGTGACTGCGGTGCCGTAGGCATTTTTTACTTTAAATTTTATTGTATAGTGTTGTATTGTAATTTTGTTCGGATGCCTTTTCTCTACGTCTGAGCTTGAGCGTCAACGTTATCTCTGCGGTTTGTTTATCGTCTTTGATAGTTTTTGGACACGCTTCATTTTTTACTTCATTACTGTATGACTTTTTAACTCACCACTTGCGTAATCTGTTTTTAAAGCATCACTTACAAGTTACTGTAGGTTAATTTTGTCCTTTGTAACAGTAAAAAATCTTGCATACACTAGGAGTTACATTTTAGGTCGAATAGTGAGCGAAAAAACTCAGTTAAATCAAGTATTGGCGGAAAATTTACTGTGGAACTGTGCTAAACGGCGAATAAAAATTTCTTCGTGCATTCTGCTTCCTATTTGCTATTCGCAACGTTGTTTTTTTTATCTCATTGTTTTGTTTTCTCCCTCATTCAAAACAAACGGACAGAAAATCGGCGTGGAAAACTGCAGAAGACTAAATATAAGACATGCAATTAAAAGGGCGAAATGACTGTGCAGAAAGACTGGCAAATTAATCAGCATTCCGTCACGCTTCGCTATAAGTTATTCTGTCACCGCTAAGGGGGCTACGTGCGCAGCGCATCTTAGCATTCTTCTGGCTATCTATTTGGGCTATACGCGTGGACTGAAATAGCCGACGTTTTTATCAGACAAACGAAACATAAACCAGAGTTCACCAGCATACCAACGTAAAGATCTTGCTTAAATTGCTATTTTGTGTTAAATTTTCATGTAAACGATTCAAAGAATAAGAGACACACGTAGTATACCTATTAATAACTTATCGTGAATGGTAGCTGGTAGTAACTGTATGCCCTAGGTCTATACAGTGTATATACATGTAACTTACACGGTTTATTTGAGTCATATTTGAATTCTTGTAAGAATCTTAACTTATCGGCCAGTGTTTGTTACACAGAATTTTTGCATATCCATTTTAGCATATTTTTAGCATAAGTATTGACGACAGTACTTTTATTTCTCAATCCTCGTCTTTCTACACTGAACTATAGACAAAATATGTAGGCCCCCGCAACATTATCTCCAACTCTGACTTTTGCCTTTTTAAGCTGAAAGTCGGTGAAACGGTTAATTAAAGATGGTAGTGGTATTATAGTTCTTAATGGGAAGCCCATCTTAGAGCTACGGAGCGTCACCTGCCGTATGGGATCACACAGTGTTACCTGCCACCCGACACAGGTGAACGCGACCCGCCTTAACCCTAGCCAGATGGGCCGGTACTCGATTTAGGAAAAATGGAAGGCTGAGTTGACGTAGGTCGTTGGTTAAAATACCGAGATGGTTTACCTGCCCGTAGGCAGTCACCCATCACTGTACTAACCCGGCCCGGCGTAGAGTAACTTCGTTGATCGAATCAAACACGTTACCTCTAAGCTACGCCACCAATCCGGTGTTAGAGTTTTGACGTTTTCTGTGTCTTTTTTCTTTCGAGTTAGGTGTTTGGCATTTCACATTTTGCGTCTTTGACGTCGGCTTAATACCCTCTTTACACGATCGAGCGAACATCGAGCAAACGTCCAAAAACGTCGAGCAAACATCAAGCAGGTTCGATGGAATCCCGTTTCCTGGCTCAAATGTAGGTTTATGGGCTTGTCCTACAGCTGATCACTTGTTATATAGGCCTTCCAATTACAACCCGCCCGCCGTCCTAATTAGCATGTTAATTACCACAAAACGTCGAGCTAGCTGCTCGCTATTTGCTCAATCGTGCAAACACCTTATAAGCGTGGCTAGAAGCTGCAATTTTTTTAGCATAATACTGCAAATTTTATGGTTGCTCAAAGTGGCTTCTAAATTTTTCTAGAATTAAGTTTTTTGGCCCTAAATTTTACATTTTAGACGCAAATGTTTCGACGATAAAAAGATTTTTTGACAGTTTCTTGACAGCCAAAAATGGGCAGTTGCCCTTTTCTTTTCCTTCTTGTACCACGACGGCAGTGGATCGCAGTATGGAATGTGTTGGAATGTGTAGAGATAGAATCGGTCTGGCAGTGCTGACGATGCTGGAGAAGGGTCACCTTCAGAAACTGCATAATACCTGGTGGTATGGCAAAGGCGAGTGCGTCGTCGACGACTCCAAGGTATGATATAATGATGATGATGATGATGCTCATAATTATAATAACATTATGAATATAATTTGAATAATATGAATAATAGTAATTATTCTCAAGACATTAATATCATATTGTTGGCGACGGTTTTGCCACAAGTGACGTACCAGACTTTCTTATCATTCTAGTACTTTTTAACGTTTATTTTTTGAACCACCAGGAGCGGCAAGGCGGACACATTGAACATTTTTGATGTAAAAACTGCAGGATGTGACAGTTGCTTTAGACACCAACTGAGACAATAAACACATTGTTTCCTGTTGTTGATTTTTTTAAATGTGTTAGTACAGAAGTTTTGTTTTTAATTGTTGCTTTTAAGACTGATATTTCACACGGTAGTGCAGCGACACACGTGAAGTGTGGTGAGATATCATCTTTAGCGATAATATTATCGCAAATTTTTTCCAAATTCTGACGGTAAAAACGTTGAAAATCGGTTAATATTTGGCGAAGTTAAAGCGCAAAAACTCGTTGAAATTGAATGACAGTCAAACGCTGCATATTTCTATATAAACTTACTGCAGGGGTCGTCTCAGAGTCCTCTGACGCTAAGCAACGTCGCCGGCATATTCTACATACTCGTGGGCGGCCTCGGCCTCTCGCTGGTCACGTCTTTCATGGAATTTTTGTACAAATACAACCGACAAGTTATGCGCAAAAAGGTGATTATATCTGACCGGCACAGCCTGTAATATTCGTAATCAGCATGCAGCTGCTGTTATAGTTAATGCATGTCTGTATGATAATCTTTATTCACCAACACAATGTGGTAGATAACAAAACAAAAATATGTACAACAGTTACTGGGCTATAATAGGAGACTGCTGCATTTACTTCAAATTTAAGTTACCTAGCGAGATAATTCCCTGCAAATTTCTAAAATTTGTAAACAAACTTGAACTTCAACGCTGTACGTTAAGCTGTTAGAATACTCTTATAGTTAAGGTTATGTGTGTCTGTGAATATCCAAAAACACGACAAAAGCTACTGCCAGTCGTTTCTATCCCTATAGGCCTACCTGGTGGGCGCAGCTTGCGCCCAGTAAAAAATAGGGGGAAGGTTAATGCAGATCAAAACTTCCACTCTATTTTCACTGGACAAACTACACCCTTAACAAAAATCCCCTTATATTTTACTCCCCCTATTTTTCAATATACACCCTTAAAAAACTTTCTCTCCAAAGGAGTAAGAAGCCCAAAATAGAGCGGAAAACTTTGAGTCAGAAATTTTTTTGGGGGGGGGGGAAACTGAGCCCAAAACTGGGGGGAGTTGCGCCTGACTTCGATTCCAGATTTGGGGGAATATAAGCCACATGCTGGAGTCGGTCTTAGCTGTTGTCTGTTGTCTGCTGATTGCCTGTACAGAAAACGTATAGTAAACCTACCGACATGGTTCCCAGTCAGTCTTTCGGCAGCTGTCGCGTTGGCGGCGGCGGCGCGGAGAACGGACGGCGCCCAGGTGAAGGTCAAACCCCCGCCGATAAAGGTCAAACTGAGCGTCAGGCCGCCGCCGCTGAGCGGTCTATGCGCGTCTCGCATATCGACGTTACGATGCTGAATTCATCACCGACCGCGTCTTGTGAGTTTCGCCGCACATCAGCGTGTCTTAAAATAGCTTCAAACTAAAGTATCTAAGCTTACCTTGCGTTTTAGAACTTTTGGTCACCTCGCTTTGCTCTTGGCAATCCCGGACTGTAAACTGCCCCGTCTCTGAGTTTTAGCATAACCGGAGATCCAAACAATAATTCTAGCAATTTTTTTCGCCATTTCAATGATTAACTAAATTCATGCGATTTCACATGTTCGCTCAGTTAATCATAAGGGCCTTAAGTTCTAATACCCCGTTTACACGATCAAGCTGGCTCGACGAGCTGCTATATGTTAGCTAGACGAGCCAGCGCGACGTTTGCTCGACGTTTGCTCAATCGTGTAAACGGGGTAAGCTTATAGATTATACATTTTGTTCGGCTGTTCAGATCGCGGTGCATAGGCCTAGTAGTTTAGTCACATAGAATTTGTTATCTGTTAAATTTGCACCTAACAATTTTTTTTACTTACTTGCTTACTGTATTATTATAGTTGCTTTACTTACCACTTTAATTACTAACTTTCATATTTCCTATACGATAGCGAGTTTATTGGTTAGAACTTAGAACGAAGCCGAATGATGCGATATTCTTAGTGTTAATCTAGGCCTAATCGTTGTTAATGTTACAGCCAGTTTCGCTGCTGGACATAGCTACCGGAGTGACGACCAGTACTTCTGACGTCATCGGTGTGATGTCACCGCGTCGTCATCATTCCTATAGGATACATCCCGGGGCAGACGTTATAAAAGTGACGTTTCATATAGGCCTATTATACGAGTGTGAAACGTCCTATACGTTGCATGAACTTATGCGATGACGTTGAACGGGGACATATATTTTGGGGTCACTTGCGTACAAGTTTCAATTTGCATCCTGATTGGGATCAAGCTTTTTAAACGAAACTAATCCAACACTTTTAAAAATACACGTTTAAAATGTACACTCGGCCCCCTTTTCACAATTTTGAATACGCCCGTATAGTTTAATTAACTAATTTAATTAATGTATCAATTCGATGAGTTGATTTTGCGTTTGTGTAGGCTACAGTGTATACAAGTAACATTGTGATTTCGCGTGTCGTTATATAAAGCGCGTACAGGGCAACGTAACTGAACTGAACTGAGCTGAACTGATTTGGTATACAGGGTGTGCCAATAATGACCCAACTTGTTTTTGTCAGAACTTCGTCAAATCAGCACCAAATTTGACAATTGTTGGCAGACGAATAGCCAAGACAGGAAGATGTAAGGTACACTCATTGTCCACCTCACTTAGTTTATGTCAATACGCTACCGTGTAAAACGCAGATGCTCTAAATTGTTACATCACACTGTGATTATCTGTATCAGATTGCTCGCTTTTTATTATCAATTTAACAGGAAGTGCCATGTGATGTGGTATTAAATATTTTACAATGAAAATGGCAAACAACAAAATAACTGAGTGATAAGCTTAAAACAGATTTTACCCGCGAATGAGTGCTGTGCATTTTGATTAGTTGATCGTTAATGCTGCTGTCAGCCGTGGCGCCACGTCTAAGCCATTGTATACACGTTGGGCATAAATTCTGATAATTTGGAAGCAAGTTGTTACACAAACTTATAATTCTGCTGAATAAATCACATTTTAGTTTATTGTGTGCTTAATTAAATCCTTAAAATTTTTACGGAGACAACAACTGAGCATTATGCAACAATTTGGAGCATCTCTGTTTTACATGGTATTGCGTTGAAATAAACTACGCGAATTGGACATTGAGTGTACCGTACATATTTCTATCGTCTTAGCCGCCCGTGTGCCAAAAATTACCAAATTCGGTGGAGATTTGACGAAGTTCTGACAAAAAACAAGTTGGGTCATTTTTGGCACACCCTGTAGTTTGACCAACTGACCAATGAGCGAGCAGTTATGCATTACAGTAGGCACCATTTAACGGCGTCGGTGGGCCCGTGGCCTACGTGACTACGCACACGTGCGCATTCACCGATGACCAGTGAGCTACTGGCCCATTGGTCTGTTTGTCAGACTAAACCTTGTCAGTTTAGTTCAGTTACGTCGACGCTCTGAACGCGCCTTAATGCTGCGTTATGGCACTGTGAAGTTGCGCAGCTCATCTCGAACTATACGTGACCATCTCCTGCTAAAAACACTAATACAATAAGCCTACAACAGTACTGTGACTTAGGCCGTGGTTACATCTATGATAAAAAGAACGTTGCACAGATGTTGCTATGTCGGTTTTCAACATGTGTTCAACTCTGCTAATTTTCCTGCTGTTTTTGTGCGACTTTTTTTATTTTCCGTGTGGCCACGATTACTGCGAGTAGCCTGTTAAATCAGTTTGCGGAGACAACGAAAATGGGGAAAAATATATGCTGCACAAATATGTGTTGATATACGAGTATGGCTCGTTTCGTCTTTCAGGAGAGCGAAGTATTTTCCGTGACCATAAAGGCGGATCCACCTTTTGTGGCTCGCCTATTCGAGGCTTCTTTTCGCCAACTCAGAGTAGTAGTCTGTCCCATACAGAAACAAAAGCGTAAACAGATACAAACAAATTCTTATGCAGAACGTGGCCTATTTGTACTGGCAGTGATTGTTAAAGAAATCGTTGCAGACTCGCACATCTTTTCCCCTCGCACAAAAACTTTTCCAATTTCTTAAGTGGAACTGAAATGTTTTGGTGCATTTTTGGCACTATTTTGAGTAGGGCTTAGTTGAGTAGGTTCCTAGGTGGGGGGAAGACATACTGCATATTGTATATTAAGTAGATTTTTTCAAAATAATATACCTACCCAATAGGAATTTCCAGCAGTGACTATTTTAGATCCTGCAATAACTAAAACGCTTCGTTGTTTAATGTAGGTCTAGGTCTAATGCCCGTTTTTGTACAGTATTTTAGACAAAATAATGGGATATTTAAAAGTTACTTTCGTTCAAATTTACTGCTACGCCAACCTAATGCTGAGGATGCCAGTGAAAGTATTTGGACCTTGCGGTGTTCAGTGTCCAGCCAGTGGACTCGTTAGTTAGGCAATGTCTCAATCGGTCTTGTCCTTGAATCATCGTGTCCTTGTTGATATGATGTTGACACATATCACTGACGCATCTGAGATCGAGTTTTATGCGCGCGTCACGTCGTCAGTCGTCACGCATTCGACAGGCCTAGGCCTGTCTATACATAGAAGTCTATAGAAGCCAGTAGCATAGCCAGGATCTAGTTGTAGTGGGGTAGGGCACGGGGAGGGGTGTCCAGTCCCGTCAAAGAAGGGGTCTGGGATCGAGGGGGCCGTGCCCCCTTTTCCAAAAATTTTCGGATTTTTGTGTGTGTAAAAGTGACGTGTTTTGGTGCATTTTGCGCACTTTTTTGAGCAACTGAGTAGGCTCCTAGGGGGGCACGTGCGCCCCCTAGTGCCCCCCGTATGACTACGCCAGTGATAAAAGCATGCACGGCCTGGCGTCACGCGTCCGTAAATACGACCAGTTCCACATGGACGCCTTTGCACGGTCATTACTTTAAGCTGAATGAATGTATAGTGAGTAGGCTATAGTTTGTACTTATCTAGACTACAGACAAGTCGTCGTTTTCGATCGTTGAATAATTCGACGAAGTAAATCGGCATGTCTGCTGCAGTTGGTGGAAGGCCCAATTTTGTTGGACATCGCCGGCTTGGGCTTCCGCGTTCGGCTTCAGCATGTTCATTCGCGGTGTAAGTTTTCTCCAGTTTTTTTATTCAAAAAGTTGTCATTTCTATAAATTATAGGCCTATAACTACACGCGCTCATGCACGTACGTGTTTTCAGCGCATGGCCACTGAGAAAACAACCATGTCAGATCTTAAAGATGGTGTCATTTCACTTTTTGTCGGTGAAATGGAGCTGTGAACATAAATTGCCGTCCAAGCCAAGAATAGGCTTAAGCTACAGCTAGCAGTGACGCAATAATTGAGCTTATTTTTCAGCTGCAAGTTGATTGTAGGCCTAATGTGTAACAAGGCGTTCATACGATTCGCGGTACAACTTCACGATATGTCCTTCAGATGACCTTCATCGTAAAAGATCAGCTGCTGAAAATGCCGCCATGACTACTGTGTCGGAATAATTTTAGCGATTTGCGGTCAAGAAGTTCCCCAAACATTAGCGTCCACTCCGAAGATGATTTTAGCCATTAGGGTCCCCACTGTTGAGCTCTTGCAGCAGTTTTTACGCGCGAAAGCAGTTACTGCTTTAGCGCGTCTTAGCCATCGCATTTCTGTCTGTCCGTATATGTCCTTCTGTCCGTCTGTCTGTCACACGGGTGGATCAGTCAAAAACGGTGCAAGCTACGATCACAAAATTTTCACCGTCGGCTGTCTGGAAGACTCTAGTTTCAGGAACCGCAAAGCTTTTCCATAAATTCGAAGGGGGTCACCCCGAACGAGGGCGTTAAATGAGAGGGGGTGGGCAAAATTTGCGATTTTTGGCCAATAAGTCGCTGTATCTCAGTAACGGTGCGAGGTGCCTATAGGTTACTATTAATCACTAATAAGAAGTCGTACACTGGCTCTCGATTGGCGCTGAATTCAATGACCTTGAATGACCTTGAACGCCAAAATAGGGGGTTTTATGGCTTTTTTGGCAATTTCGGGCTGCGACACAAGTCTATATCATTCACTAGGTGGCGCCACGGAACTATCGTTATGTGATCTAGATAGAGAATTTGGTATTTGTATATTAACTTAGCGTGAACACCCCTAAACTACTGAACCGAAACTCATATAGGCTTTCGCGCGTCTCGTGAGCATTAGCTCAAATTTCTGTTATACAACCCATACAGCGGTTGCCTTAGGCCTACCTAAAATTACCTGGCCGACAATAATGCAATTGTTTTACCCATTGATTATGTAGGGCCTGGGCCTATAATCTCTAATGCTGCTGAGATCAACTAAATGCCACAACAATCTTCGGAGTTTTTTTATACCCTAGCATTTATACCAGCTGACCTTTTTATACCTACACGGAGATCGCGTAATGTCGAGTAGAAGTTGTTCGAATAGATATCGGGTTGGTAGTCGAGTTAAAGTCGCGGACGAGTTGTGAGAGGTCGTGTGGAGGTCGCGTATATCAAGTAGTATAGTCGCAAACAAGTCGTGTACAAGCGCGATCAAGCACAGTTGATCGAGCTGAGCTTGGTCGAACTTAGTCGGGGAATTTCGAAGGTCGAGACGATCTAGTCCATAATCCATTTGATCAGCATTAAGCCTACGTGTGAACGTATAGCATAAGGCTCGTTCACACTGCATACGAGATCGTCTCGATTTCCCAAATTCTCTGACCTAAGCGATGACTATTCGACAATGCACCCCCTAATTTAATTGAAGCAGAATTTAGCGTATAGGCCTCGGGCCAGTGGATGTTATTTCCACTAGCCCTATGCGCTAAATTCTGCGTCAAATTAGGGGGTCTATAAATTTTTGCTCCGCCCAAAAATAATTTCGGGACACCAAAGATTACAATACAAAGAATACAAAACTTGCACCTATTTCTGAGAGTCCCATAGTTTATCAGTTTCACGGCGATTGGCTGAGAGAGCTCGAAGATTCTGCGCAGAAAAAAGAAGACATCAAGCATTTGAACATAGCGTACTAAAGCATCTGGCAGGGCTATCACTCTTTGCTTGGCGGCCTTAGAAAGCGGGCGCCTGCCGCCTGCCCAGGCCAATAAAGTCTGTCGCTACTCGCTAGTTTACCACAATATGGTGATATGCTCTTGTTACGATGGCTTGCGACCGCCGTTATTATGGTTTTAGAGTTTGGATTAATAAATAGCCATACCAAACACAAAAGAACACCGTGGTTGAAAAGTTTAGTCAGCTTGACTAAACCTAACGGGAATTAGCTGGCTGGATAGTTAGAAACCTCTTTCCCAGTTTAATAATGATATCAAACGTCTCAGCCAAATTGGACGATAATAATGTCAGTGATTTGTTCTATAGCGAAAACCTTGCAATCGTTTTTAATTTAGCCAACGACTTAATATTTAAGTATTATTAAAGTTTAGACTCCAGATTTATCACTGCGTTTCATCGACAGTCACCAGATGGAGCCAGCGTTCCACTCCAGTTGCGAGCTTACTCCTAGCACATGCTTCGATGGGTCTCTATACGCTTCTAAGCACAGATGGTGCGTATTCTGTTCACTAGTAAGGGCGTGTGCCTCACATGGCGCGCAGTGAATGGCTAATTCTCGAAGGATGCTCAGATTGATGCATCCTCATCACCGCCCATGCGGCTTCTGCAATCTGCATCAGCAACCGACGGCAGCTGTTAGCTAATCGACAGACATCCGACGTGCCGCGAATACCAATGAACCGTGTCGGCACAGTGTGTCGGCACGTTACACACAGAAATGTGCGGTTTTCGCGAGGGATCCGGAGAATATTTCGGAAATTTGGATCTACTGACGAACTAGCTGCGGATTCTAATCGATCACTCATAGGTTTTCAATACTGTTCAATAAACTCTGTAATAACCCCCAACACTCACTCCACTATCTTCTACCACCACCTAACGTGGCATCACAACATTACAATCTCCGTCCCACCCCATCTCACAATACCTACGTTCCGGACACCTGGCTGATGCCAACTTTTTTTTACAAGACTACTGTATAAGGACTGTTACTGGTCTCTGACACAATTAATAGTGACATTTTCGTTGTTTTTTTGCTCATTTATCGCTCCCCTATAATTCACAGATAATGTTTTTAAGCTGTGCTACTTAAGTTTACCTTGTGCTACATATTTGTAACAACGAATGCGTTTTGACATTGCTGTAATAAAAAATAAATGAATGAATGAATGAAAACTATGAATAATTTTGTGTCGGCTGTTATACGAGTAAAAGTGCCACATAGCCACAGTCATTATTTTGTCAGATTAAAACTTCCCCCTCATTTTTCACTGGGCGCACGCTGCGAGCCTGCGCTCACCAAGTATAGGGATACGGTAAAAGCCCCTAATTATTATGTTTATTAATTTACTTGTTTACTTCTTCTTCTTCTTCTTCTTCAGAGTAAGGTCAAACTTCAAAAGTTGAAGACTCCTACTTTACTTTAGTCTTTTTCGTATCTCTCTGGTAGTACTTGCATTAGGCTATATACAATTCACTGAAAATACACAAATCTCCAGTCTGTATTTTTTTCACATAAGGCATTAAAAGACGATGATAGCGTGACCAAATCAAAGTATCTGAAGTTCTGAACTTTCTACTTTATTGGGGATGCCGACAGATCTAAACGCTGTTGTGGATGCGGATCTTAAATCAGAATCTGCGGACGAAGGCGGACTGAAGATTCGAAGATCCGTACATCGTTGGTCGGCGACTGTTTCGACACATTTTCGACACAAAAACAAAGATTTAGCTCACTGGTTTTGGACAAGAAGAGGAAGAATTGTTATGGTTGATGCTGGGAAAAATCAGCCAAAAATATAATGCTGTCTTTGTTACACGATTATTTCGGATTGTTTTTGACACTGCGAGTTTATGTCGTATTTTACAAGCTTTGTTTGGACGCATTTTAATCGGATAAGTGACGACGCCGGCTGGTGACATCGACATTGTTGAACGTGAGCTGATGTATTAGTTTTTCTATTTATTCTTTCATTATTTAAAAGTAGACGCGTTTGCTATTGCGTTTATCCGACTGATATTCGGCCAGCTAGTAGCCTATCCTGGTTTCTAGATAGCCTGTCTGCAGGAGACATAATTATGAAGTCTACGGTAGAAAGCGGAAATGCGGATTGCGGACGTTGCAACGGTGTAATTAAGCTGTAATTTATTGGTTTAACCATTCCATAACCCTATTCATTCCTAATCCTGATCTTATCCCTAACCTTAATCCTAATCCTAATCTTAACCCTATCCCTAACTATAGCTCTAGTTTTGTTGCGACATTTGCAGATTCGCACATCCGCCGCAGTGCTTTTTTACCATTGTCCGGGCTACGGTTACTTTCCTTGAGGTCCTCTGTTACCTTCCTAGTGCAGAGCATCACAGCTCTGGTGGTGTCTGCAGACAGACACTGCAAGCATACTGTGTGGTGACAGAGGCATGTGTGTGGTGAACAACTTGTCTGGAGTCATTACAATGCAGTGAAACTCAACGGAGTCGAACCCATGTGTGACTATTTGACTTCGATAAAGCTATTATCAGTGTACACACAGATCAGAGTTTTATTATCAGTGCAGGCCAGACTGATGACTATTCTACTGTCAGTGCAAGAATAAGTAAATATTTCATAAAACTTCAGATATAAGCCATGTCCCGAATACATGCCTGGTCCCGGATGGGGGTCAAGGCAACTTGTACTCATGGATGCTGGGAGCTTTTAATCAAGATTTTACGATATCTAGATTTGTTTAAGTGTGTATACAGTACGCTGATGATAGTAACTACCGGGTACTATTTGATTTCGTAATTTGTACCCTAATGATTGTCACCATGCCTCATGGACTGCTTCGTTGTTGTAAAAAATGATCTCCACAAGCTAGCACTGCAGATAATTGGCTAAACTGGATTGTAAGTTTCCATGTGGCCCAGTAATTGGTTCTGTGCAGAGCCCAATTTTTGTTGGCCCGCCATTCCAAAGGGCCACTATTCTGAGGGTTAGGGTCCCTTGGAATGGCAGCTTTTACGAATGGAGGACATTTCTGCTTAGAAAGGTAAAAAATCACTAAATTGACATTAAAGAGTCCTGTTTTGCCCATGCAGTGAATGAGTAGTCACCTATTGTGCACTGTGTAGTTGGGGACATGAAGGGGGAAGGATGGGGGAAGGGGAGAAACCGATGATTGTTAGGTGAAGAATTGTGCCAGTGCTGAAGTTGCTGGGTGAATATGCCTTTTGGTGGCCTATAGCTATCTCCTGACTGTTGGTCATCGGCTGGCAGGCAGCTTGAGCAGTGCAAGAATAGGGAGGGCCCATAGACATAGTGGGGGCGGAAGGTTAGCGGAGGAGGGGGGAGATGAGGGTGACTTCTTAGGCTGTCTGAAGCTGAAAGCTTTATGATGTATGTCTAATAAAAGTGGCAACAAAATTTGCCTTGTGCTGACTGCCTGTATCTGGTAAGCTCCGGGTGATGAATTTCAGCTGCACTATTTTGGGATTGATTTAATGTGAATATCTCAAACGCCTGAAAGATGGGGTACCATCTGTATTGGACCCCTGGTAGGGTGGCTTCTAAGCTTATACTCTGTCTTCTGCCCTTGGTCAGGGCAGTCAGGGGGGGGCTTAAAAAG
>Ga0209367_1007474_pt1 | contig 15060 bp, 10 predicted proteins | sample WorMetLIZISLAND2_FD_187412 | JGI IMG/M metagenome (GOLD analysis project Ga0209367, IMG submission 187412) | Marine gutless worms symbiont microbial communities from Max Planck institute for Marine Microbiology, Germany - Olavius geniculatus... ... | reverse complement strand
GTAAGTAGGTATAATGGAAGTCAGTAGTTAAGTAGTATAAGGTGCCGCAGTACGGTAGTCTTTTTTTCAGCTAGAGTTTTTGCCCCGAAAATATATCTAAACCCCATTTTCCTATACACTATCCCCCCAAAAATTAATGCCCTTTTTTAAATCGCCAGCTAACGCACATTCTGTAACAATTTCAGTAACGTTCCGATACGGAATTCTTTCCCAACACAGTACGTGGGAAATGTTCTAAGAAATTACAGCAAAGCATTGTATACACACGGCCGGCCGTGTGCACTCAGCTGGTCCTGGCAATTACTAACAAATTTTCCTATTCACTGAATAGAAAAAGTTATGGCAGCTGTGTGCACGTCCATCATAACCCTAAAACTAACCCCAAGTGTTATAATTTGGCCCGGTGCACGGCCAGCCGTGCATAGACACTTTCATTACAGATTCTGAATTTCTGTGAATGGCAACATTAGAAAGAAAGAAACCAAGCATGCAATACTAACGTCAATAGTAGGTAGTGCTTCGATAATCGCCCCTCCTTCGCTTTCTGGCTCTGCCTGGATGCGACTTCTGTCACGCGCAGTCGAATTCCCCATCCTGACTAGCGTTCGCTTAACTACAAACTATCCTGACATTTTTCTCAGCAAAATAAATTACGTCATATCCAAAGACATGAGAAAAGACAAGCTATTTATTGCAACCTTTGGTCACGTCGGTGATCAAGTGCGATACGATTAAGTCATTAATATGGAAAACACAGACTAAAAATAAGTAAGTAAATAAGTTTCGGCGATAGGCGAGAACCGGACGGTCGCCGACAAAATTAAGAGTTGCACTGCAGACGTTTATTCATGTAAATCTTTATCACTTCTTTTGTACGAAAATTGAGAGCTTTCAGCTCCACTGTGCGGTCCATAGGCTACAATGAGTCGAAGATCGACCGAGACGTCGTAGCCTCGTAGGCACTGAGAACTAGACGTCACAGACATCGAGTGCGGTGGGGATAAAAGTATCGAAAATAAATTTAGTGCAGTTTAGCCGCATGGAACATTTCTGTTGGAACTTAGATTTTGAACGATCGATAGGGTATAGAAAATAAGCAAGAAAAAATTATTAGCTTTTTTGCTTTCCCCCTATAATATAATTGTTTTCATTGAAAGGATTGGAACGTTTAGCTTATCTTTGTATGGTCCATAGCCTTCATTTTGGGCCCGGCTCCTTCCCAAAATTAACGCCCCTTCTCGGTCCCAACGCTGCAGCCTGCGCTGGGACTCCGCCTCGCCTCAGACGTCCGTTAATGACAAACTTTTGGCAACAGAAGTCGCTTTCCTTGTTTGTATTTTACAGGTGGCAGCATATATACAGGACTGACGATGTTTGGTAACTTTTTGCAATTTTGGGATTTGATTCCAAATCTCTTCCACTGACAATCAGGGACCCCATCCGACAATGTTGTTGGGTCCCACAAGTGTGTCTGCCAAATGGCATTTAAATCCATAAATAATAAACAAGAGGCCTACGGTTCAAGCAGGGTGTGAGATCGTGACAGACGACAGAGAGACAGACAGACCACGCTACAGAGAAATGTGTAGGATTAGGCGGAATCGCTTGCGCTGCAAGGCGCAATTCCGTCTAAAACGTGGCTACCGATACTGAGAAGGGGGGCACCCGATGCACCCCCTGTCCAACTGCGTCCTGGCAGAAGGGAGACAAAGTGAACAATTGCCCCGCCCTCCTCTAAATTTTGGTAGTTTATGTTGGAGCTAAAAACTCACTATTTTGGAAAAATGTGGGGGCAAAATTGAAACTATACCCATAATCTCTTCTGTCGAAAATTTGTTCTGTCTGTCAAAAAATGCAACTTATTGCCCCGCCTCAGTGCCATGGCTTCTATCCTGGTTGGCAACTTGCGCCCAGTGAAAAATAGGGGGAGTTTTGATAAGGTTGCAGATCAAAACTTCCTTCCCATTTTTACTCGGCAAACTACACCCTTAATAAAAATCCCCCTTATTTTTTTACTTTCCCCTACTTTTCACTGGGCAAACTACACCCTTAACAAAACTTCACCCCCTATTTTTTAATTCCCCCTATTTTTCAATCTACACCTTTAACAAAACTTTCTCCCTAGAGGGTGAAAAGCCCAAAATAGAAGGGAGAACTCAAGTCAGAAATTGGGGGAAACCTGAACCCAAAACTGGGGGAAGTTGCACCCAATTTCAATTCCAGATTTGGGGAATAGAAGCCACTGCGCCCAGTGAAAAATAGTGGTGGGGGAGTTTTGATAAAGTTGTAGATGAAAACTTCCCTATTTTTTACTTCCCTTTATTTTTCCATAAGCAATTTACACCCTAAACAAAACTCACCCCCTATTTTTTTTATTTCCCTTTGCTTTTTTTTAAATTTGCACCTTCAGCAAAATTTTCCCCTCAGTTTACTTTCCCCTATTTTTCAATAAGCAAACTACACCCTTAACAAAATTTTCTCTCCCATTTTTACTTCCCCCTATTTTTCAATATGCACCTTTAACAAAAAACTCCCCTTCTTTCTATTTTCACTGGGCAAACTACACCCTTAACAAAACTTTGGAAAAAAGCCCAAAATGGAAGGGGAAACTTGAGTCAGAAATTGGGGGAAACCTCAGCCCAAAACTGGGGGGAAGTTGCGCCCAATTTTGTTTCCAGATTTGGGGATAGAAACCACTGCCTCGCTTCCTTTTTGACTCATGACGCCACTATCTCAACCTTCGATTGTGGGCAGACTCCCCCGTACAACCGCGTAAACTGAAACAGGTTTATAGCAACACACATATTATGCTAAATGCCAATCAATTATCGGGGCAGTAACGTGAAAGGGGAAATGATTGTCAAATAGTTTAAAATCAGGGCCGTCGAGAAAGAGGGAAAGGAAAGTTTTGCCGGGGCCCCGCGACGTTTGGGGGCCCCACCGTCGCTCAAATATATGTGCTATTTTAAAAAGAAAATTCAATAACTTTTTTCCCTACAGTCCCCACAAAAACATTTTCCCTGGACCTCGCTGCGGCTCTCGACGTCCCTGTTTACATTCGATATCAAAAATTGCAAAAAGCCAAATTTAGCAAAGTAGGTCATAGCGTGGACCAATTCATTGAGTAGCCTTTAAAAGAGCTAAGGTTCCTGGTTCTAGCCAGGTGAAAAAACAAAATTGTAAATTAAAGAGAAAGGATAAGGAAATAAAACGGGAAATGATGGGCTCTGTTTGATGGTGTTATACTTTATTGGCAGAAATTTCAATACACATTAAGTTATGCAACCATTCCGATGTAGCACATGCCAAAATTCTAAATACTTCACTGTTAATGTCCAAGAAAAGAGTTCATAACAGTTATGGTGACAGTATAGCAAAAAAAATAAATATCAGTACACAAATGCATGAATACATTATGGTCCTAAACATAAACGCACATAACAGCTTGTATATAATATAATAAATATAGTCGGATGTTAATCAACAACTGTGTGGTGCGGAGAAAAACGGTGAAGCGAAAAAACACGGCATCATTTAGATGATGTTAAACCAATCTCAAAAACAACGCAGTCTGTTCATTGCAGTAATAAAGTCAGTCGCAAATGGCTGAAGTCAACGCGGATGCGCAAATTGGAAAGAAAACGATGTTAAAAATACTGAAAATATAGTAGAATCAAGCGATATATGGAATTGGCAAGAGAGAAAACAGCTGGTTACAGTAGTCAAGTTGGTGGTCATAATGTGGAAGATATATTAGGTGGATAATGATGGTGATATAAATGCTATAGGAACAACGAGAATGATAGTCATGTATGAACTTGAAATAGCGAGCAAATATGGTGGAGTATATAATACTCGAACAACAGGCAGTGTTTGATGTGAAAAATCAGCTGAGGGGAGGGGGGCAGAATTTTTCGTTTTACAAAGTCTGACCAAAATTGTGATGTAAATCGTATGTAGGGGGCCTATTTAGGTGACTCCCCCCTCAGTACGGCAATTCAAACCGTGACAGCATGTTTCTAGTCAGTCACGCGGGATGGAAAATCAGCGAAAGAACGTCTGGCGGGAAACCGCCACAGCGACGAGGAAGTGGATCGGATGGGGCTACTCGGATTCACCTTTGGCTGCAGACTCCTTCTTGTCAGTAGCAGCCGCAGTCTTCTTCGAAGTCGACCTCGAGCGACTGGAGCTCTGCAACGCAGCAACACAACGCAAAGTTCTCACTGTACAGAAACTGCACGGACGCCGCTTTGTTTACACGCTAGCAGTGACTTTTATCCCCGCCCCCAAATCTGGATTTAAAATCGGGTGCAAGTTTCCCCACTTTCGGGCTGAAGTGAAAGAAGGCCTTTCGGGTTCCTTCCTCTTCCTACCTCCCCCTTCATCCGTGCCGTTTCCCTTTCCCATATTCTCTCTACTCCACTTCCCTATGCTTTTCCCCCTTTTCCTTCGCGTTCTTTCCTCCTCTGATCGTTGCCCAGTGAAAAATAGGGAAAAGTTTTCTACATCTTTAACAAAATTCCGCTCCACCTATTTTTCACTGCTAGCAATGTTTGTACAAAGAAATAGGCCTAGGCTCTCAATTGAATTTTTTTAAGTTTCAAACTTTCTACAAATAAGCTTCATGAGACAGTAAAAATTGTTACAATCCACAGCAGCCAGCTGTACTGAGTCTAGTGTATTCCCCAGGTGACAGCACTATTATTCTCGGCCGAGGTTTGAGATCTTTGATCGCTTCTAGTTTTTGTTATTATTTTTTGTCCCAGGCAGAAAAGATCCCGACTTCTAAAGAGACAGCATATTAAATGAAACATGGAAACTGGTTAGAGGTCCGGATCTTCAAGACAGTAAAACTCTGATGAACTGAAACATAGTTGTATGTTTATGTATGATAATGATAATAACAATAAACGAGGACAAAAGTTATTTGGCAAAAAGCGGAATCGCATTCCTCGTTTGTATTTGACAGGTGACATCATAGAACTGACGGTTTGGCTGCACTCTGCAAATGCCTGTTTTGGCTGGGAGGAGGGTTTGACCTCCAATTCTCCTCTTATCTTGGTGATCAGGGACCGGCCAGTCTGCCTAAACACCGCAGATCACCGCAGATCAGCTCAGGTCACTGAAATAGTCTTAAGTTAGTTATCTGCTGTGATCTGTGGTGCCATAGATTAGTGTGTGGTGACTAAAATAGCCAGTGTCATTTGATGACTTGACCCCACAAGTATATCCGCCAAATTATGGCAGCTAAAGTAAGTCCGTCAGACAACAGAGATGCAGGCAGACCGCACTACGGATGAATGTGTAGAAATAGGCGCAATCGTCAAAATCGATTGCGCTACAAGAGCGATTCCGCCTAATCAAATAGTTATAAGTATATTGCTATTATTCCACGTAGAATATGTTTGAGACTGACCTTGGAGGCGCGACGGGCGCGTGAGGCGGCGGAGCCTTTGCTGCTGCGAGAGCGCGGACGAGCATCGGAAGTCGACTGCCTCGCGGCGGCACGGTAGCGATCCTTCTCCTGATCGGACATGCCGCGCCACATAGCGGACAGCTGACGCATCGTCTCCGCAAAGTTCTCCTGCATGCACGGACAGACACACAGCAACCAGTCTATAATAACAATATAATCATTGTAAGGCGACGGCGTGCAATGTCAGCAGACCGAATATGAGGCGCCGAAATGGTATGGCTATGTTCTGATGCTTCTGCTCACTCACTGCTCCAATTCCATAGTTTCTGCCTGTCGAAAGTATACAAGAACTGCAATATTAGAAAATACGATGCACCAACAAATAACGTATTCTCGTATTTTCCGGTGTTCGTTTCGTTAATTTATATAGATTTATTATCTTCGTCTGGCATCCTTCTGCACTCGGTTGTACAGACAATGTGCCGTAATCTTAATTTGTTTTAAAACAATAAATTTTTGCGTATTTATTTCAGTACGTGCGTGATTATGCGTTGGCAAAAAAAATAAGTCGCACAGCAAAGTCCCAGCATGGTCTCGTGAAACGCTATTTAAAAAAAAACTGTGTCAAGCAGTCTTGTCTTGTGCGTTGTCTATAATCACTAAAGGTAGTGACGGACTGCGCGTTAATCAGAACGACAATGACATGCCAAATCAAACGAACAGACCTTGCTGATCTTCTTGTTGGCCAGCTGAGCCTTGACGAAGGCAGCGTAGCAGTTGATCGGTCGCTTCTTCTTCTCTTTCCCAGCGGCAGCAGCGGCCGGCTTGGACGCAGCAGTCTTGACGTCGGTTCTTCCACGAGACTTGCTTCTGGCTGGAGCAGCCAAACGAGCACCGCCACCGATCATGATCTTCGACCCAGCGGCACGATTCTTGGCATTCGACGCAGAGCGACCCTTGCGGCTGGCAGAGCGGGCCTTGCACGCAGAGCTGGCTTTGGACGCGGAGCGGGCCTTGGAGCCTCCGGCACGTTTCTTGGACACGGAGCGCGCCTTGGAGCTGCTCGGGCGTTTCTTCGAGGCAGAGCGGGCCTTGGAGCAGCTGGGGCGTTTCTTGGGGGCACCGCGGGCCTTGGAGCCGGCACAACTCTTCTTGGGGGCAGAGCGGGCCCGGGAGCGAGATCTGGCCTTGCTCGCTGAGGTTCTCTTGGTCAAGCGCGATCTGCCCATGGACGACTTGCCTTTCTTGCTGGCAGAGCGGCTGGGCCTTTCACAGACACAAGCAGAGCCATCATCATCATCATCACGGCATCGCCATCATCATCGGAAACAAATAAGCAGAAACTAAACTTAGTTGCCCTGAATCATAGAACTATAAAAAACATACAACATTAAGCACAGAACGGTGCAGAAATAAATGGCAAAACTGATAGCTACTACGTTATTCTTTTTTGCACACAGTCGTGCATTATCCCGGCAGTGCAGAATATGCCGGCCTATTCATTCGAAGAAGACAATGTACCTGGTGCGATGGCTGGTGGTGGCGTGGCGACAGCGCGAGCGGATAGTCCTGGAGCCGCTACGGCTGCGGCTGCGGCTGCCGCTCCAGCTGCGGCTGCGAGCACGCGACGACGACGACTTGGTCTTGCGACGCGAGGCGACTGCGCGCGATCGGCTGCGACTGGCCGACTTCTTCGCCACTGAACGACGCTTGCACTTGTAGATCGCCATTGCTGCAAACAAACGCCACAAACATGCATTCAGCCCACGACTCATACCCAGGGGCGTCCACTCCATTGACAGATGGAGGCAAATGCCTCCTGAAAAGTTCGGGGGAAAGTAAAATATTGAAAATTGGGGGGAATATTTTTTTCGGTGGCAATTTGCCTAGAAATGCACAAAATGCAACAGTTTTGCGTACTACAGCTCAAATTTTTTTCTGTTCACTTCGCTCGCAGATTACTCAATTCTAGCCTCCTACTTTCAAGACCGTATTTGAAGGGATGTTAGCGGGTTGAACTTCCAGAATTTTTAAAGTTAATGTGAAAATTCTCCATACACAACAGTTAAAAAAATTTCTGCTCGCTTACCTTGCAGATTATTTGTACCTCCACTTTTACATTTGTTCTGACGCTGTTGTTTGCTTTTAATACTTCAACTGTGTGCACTAAATTTGTTCAGTTGATTCTGAGGAAAATAATTAAAATTTTTGCCATCAGATGCCATATTTTAAGGTTAAAATGCACTAAATTCGATCTCGGCTCGGGCTCAGCCCCAGATCCCTGATGGGGGAGCTCACAGTACTCCCCCAGACCCTTTAGCTGGACTTGAAGGGTCCTACTTCTAAGGGAATAAAAGAGAAGAAAAGGGGGAAAGGGGGAAAGGTGAAAGAAGAGAAAAAGAAAAGGCAAGAAAGAGAAAGAAAAAAGGGGGAGGTGTAAAGAAAAGGGAAAAAGAGGAAAAGTTCAAACCCTCCCCAAACCAAAAATACCAGTTTTGGTCTTGCCTACTTTTACAGTTGTGGTGTCACGTCACCCTTGTTTGCCTATATTGTTGAAAGGGCACTAAATTTGGTCACTTAATTATATAGAAAATTATTAATTTTTTTCTTACCACATGTCATATTTTAAAGGCTAAAATACACCAAATTTGATTTCGGCTGGGGCTCCGCCCCAGACCCCGCTGGGGGAGCTTACAGCGCTCCCTCAGACCTTTTAGCTGCATTCAAGGGATCCTACTACTAAGGGGAGGAATAGGAGAAATAGGAAAAAACAATGAAAGAAAAGGAAGGGATTGAAAGGGGGAGAAAAATGGGAGAGAACGGGAAGGAGAAGAAGGGAAGGGAGAGAAAAGGGGAAAAGCAGGGCATCCAAGCTGGGAGGGGGGAAGGTTGCCTCCTAGTGCTGAAAGAGAATAGACGCCCCTGCTCATACGACAGATCCCATCTAACACAATGTCACAATTAAAATAGACCTTTAAGTGTGCCAGTTAAATGGGATCGAGATCTATCGAACGGTTGAAGCAGAGAACACAAAATTGTGCCAGAAAATAGACGACAGACAGACCACGCTACGGAAAAATATGTATGGATAGGCGGAATTGATTCGCGTGCCGTATAAAAGCGATTCCGCGTAATAATACACCAAACAGCACTTTTTGCAGTTTTCCAAATAGCACTGAATAAGTTCCATAATCTCCTGTGGTTTGTAGAAGTTGACTGGCTGCGTTAAGTGAGCTTACCGACGCAATATTGTCGAAAACTAACGTTTAGTTGACTTTCAATAACAAAGAGCTCTTTGCACGATCGTAGCGACAATAGTTGCCATGGTCACACACTCGGCTACTGCAGAACTTAGAAGAAGCGACAATTATATCACGATTACAGAGCGAAAATGTTCGAAATAAACATACCTGTAATCCGACGTTGGTTGGAGATGTTGTACACGAACGAATGGAAACGGTTGTAGCGAAAATGCTCACAAAAATCGACGAATTTATTTAGATTGACGCTCGAGATCTTTGATCACGTCCTTCCCGCACGAGAGCTGGAACAGTTGTGGCGAATTACGTCAGCGTTGCTAAGATGACGTTGTCTGTTTACGTCACTGACGTCAGCCAATCACCAAACAGAAAAACAATTTGTCGGCCAGATGGACTGACACGATATGTTTTATCAGAAAAGGCTCTAGTCCTATATCTTTTCAGTTCCGAAGGCTACAATTTGTGCTAAATACAACCCACTCTTGTCAGAATTTTGGCTTCATCCTATCTTCAGTGATCTCTATACCTAAATTACTGCTACCGGTATTCGCACATAAGCCTACACAAGTACAGGGTGTGCCAAAAATGACCCAACTTGTTTTTGTCAAAACTTCGTCAAATCTCTACCAAATTTTATAATTTTTGGCACACCGATAGCCAAGATGAAGGTACACTTATTGTCCAGCTCACTTAATTTATGTCAACGCACTACCGTGTAAAACGCATATGCTCCAAATTGTTACATTACGCGGTGATTATCAGTATCAGATTCCTCACTTGTGCAATATCAATTCCACAAAGGACACCATGCATGGGATTTAATAATTTTGTGATATTAAACATTTTACGCTGAAAACAGCAGACAACAAAATAACTGATTGATGAGCTTAAAACACATTTTATCTATGAATGAGTGCTGTGCATTTTGATCGGTTGATCGTTAATGCCGCTGTCGGCCATGGAATTACCTACGTCAGTGGCGTCATTTCAGTAAGTCGTTGGGGGTCTCAGTGATCTTTGAGGGTGTAAATCTGCGTAACATATTTTTTTGCAGCAGTAACATTGTTTCAAAAGTATGATTTACAGGGAAAGAACTAAAATCGTAAATCCTTGGGGGTCCGTAGACCCTTTCAGCTCCCCACCCTTAAATGATGCCCCTAGCTGCATCACGTCTAAGCCATTGTGTACACTTTGGGCATCAATTCTGATAACTTAAAAGCAAGTTGTTATAGAAACTTATAAATCTGTTAAATAAATCACATTTTAATTTATTGTGTGCTTAATTAAGTAGTTAGAACTTTTACGAAGACAACAACCAAGCATTATGCAACAATTTGGGCATCTGCGTTTTACACGGTAGTGCGTTGACATAAACTATGTGATGTAAACAATAAGTGTACCTTACATATTTCTATCGTCTTGGCTATCTGTACGCCAAAAATTATCAAATTTGGTGGAGATTTGACGAAGTTCTGACAAAAAACAACTTGAGTCATTTTTGGCACACCCTGTAGGCCTACAGAACTATATTGTCCCCAATTTGTCTCTGTCTTTCCTAGCCTTAAAATTTCCATTAACCGTCCCCGAATTAGAATCATTATTCACGCATTTAGTCATCGCTATGCTTGTTACTGAATTCTTGGCTCCATTCGTTAGCTTGATTCGTTAGCACAATTTACGTCAGACGGACCTACAGCAGCTATCCATGGGGACAGATGCTTTGCTACTGCACGTCCGAGGCTGTGGAACAATCTTTCAGCTCATATGAGACAAAATGACATTAACTTTGTTCAGATGTTGAGAGGCGGCGCATTGTGGCTAACTGTTAAATTGCGCCCCCTAAGTCAACTTACTTGCTTACTTACGTACATTAGCCTTTTCACGATTGTCTTTGTTTTTTTATGCGCGAAAGCAGCTAGACTGCTTTTGCGCGTATTAGCCATCGCAATTGTGTACGTCAATCCGTCTGCCCGTCCGTCACACGGATGGATCAGTCAAAAACGGTGCAAGCTAGAATCACCAAATCTTCACCATCGGCTGCCTGGAAGAATCTAGTTTCAAGAACCATGAAGCTTTTTCATAAATTTCGGAGAACGAGGGCGCTAAATGAGAGGGGATAGGAAAAATTTGCGATTTTTAGTCAATAAGTCTCTGTATCTCAATAACGGTGTAAGATATGTTACTGTTATGCCTATGTTACTGTTAATCATTTATATGAAGTCGTACATTGGCTCTTGATTGCCACCGAATTCAATGACCTTGGATGATCTTGAACGCCAAAATAGAAATTTTTATGGATTTTTTGGCGATTTCGGGCTGCGAGACACATTTCAAGAGCGAATTGCGCCAAAATCGATTGAAATAGACACGGACAAGCTGCGTGTGAAATTTTCAGCATTGAACGTAGACTTCGATGGTATAAGTCTTGATTTTCTAAGTTCAAGGAATATATGCACAGGAGCATCAAAGAACGGTACCCCCGTAAAAGTAGTTACCTGTATTTTAACGTTGTTGGCCAGTCTTTCGTGAAAACGGTTACAGATAGGCATGGGCATGCTGCATATCATAACAAGCACTAGTGACGAGCTTTTCAGTCGTATCAACATCGATGACTTTGAAAGACCCTGAACTTCTAAACTAAGGGGTTTTATTGATTTTTGCGGTCTTCGGCTGCAGCGCACACTCTAAGAATGAACTGCGACGAAATGGCTGGAGATGAACTGAGAGTTTGCGAACAGGAACAGAAACTCGCGCGTCTCGTGAGCATTAGCTCAATTTTTTTGTTTACAAGTCAACGCTTCAATGGCGTAGCCATGGTGCGACTGGAGCACTTGAATCTGGCTCAGTGGTAGATTAGTTGCTGCGCTAGAATAGCATGTAGCCTACAGATAAATGTACATAAATCAGCTGTAAGAAGCTGTCAAGCTTGAAGCTAGCAGTGAGCGAGCGATTGGTGACTGGAGAAAATGACTGCAACGATTTCGGACGAAATGCGACGCGAGGTAGCCCTAATGAAGTAGTCAAGTGGTAATATGACTTACCTACTGTGAAAAAATGGAAACTTGCAAGTTCTGCATAAAAATATAAATAATATCATACGCTGTGCAGTGACAGTCGACGACCAGTGGCTACTATTCTATATCCCCTCAAATCTGAAATCGAAATCGGCCGCAACTTCCCCCTACTTTCGGGCTCAGGTCCCCAATTTCAAGATAAAGTCTCCCCTTTTTGGGTTTATCTTTTTCTCTCGGGGGATTTTTTTTTGTTAAAGGTGTAGATTAAAAATAAATCAGTTTATACACTTGTTAACGGCGACGTGCAATGACTGACACATCGAAAACAGCAAAAATCATAAAAAGGTGATATCACTCATTATCACATCGCCTAACTGTTAATATGCTGTTTAATAATATCACCTTTCTATGATTTTTGCTGTTTTCGATGCGTTTTGTACATTTATATTTGCTGTTTTATTACAAAAGCAAAGTTGTTATGTTTGTGGTCAATTATAATCCATCTGTTTTTACGGCCATGAAAACATAGAACCTTACATATTTGGGGGTCAATATTTTCGGGTCACGATTTTGACCTTTTGCGTGTATAACGATAACAACAAACAAACGATTTAGTAAAATTGGAAAAACCTTCAGATCAACATTGCGGTGAATGATTTGTATAGCACTAGACAGTCTAGTTTCATACGGTTCATTCACCGCAATGTTGGCTCAAAGTGTTTTTACTTACTTAAATGCTTGTTATTATTGTCAGGTTTTCTTACATTTATGTTTCATAAGGTAGTGTAAAAACAGCCAGTACGGTTAGCTATCCTAGCGACAGCTGGGCTTTTATTTGTTTTAAATATACTCAAGGTTTAGCTGCGGCAGATTGTTGCAAAGGAGGTTTCATGCGACGAATTCTGAGTAGGCCTACGCGTTTTGCATGAGCATTAGAAGTTAACAGGATGTCATAAACAAAAGTTGCAGGCTCATTTTTTGGCCCACGCTGTGCATCTGCTACTGCAGCAACTGCACGAAAAAACAACTCTGTCAGCAGCTGTGTAGTAACTGCTCGGTTGCACTACGCCCTACCGGTATTAATGATTCGCAAAATCGATATAAACGAATTTTATTTTCTAAAATTGTTTTTTTGTTTAACTTTATACACACATAAAATCTGAACGACAGAAACTGATGCTTCTCCTAAGTCCAACAGATGCGTATCCAGCATTTAATTAAGAAATTAAGAAAGCAAATTAGACCTTAGCGGCGTCTGGAACAGAAGAGTGAAGTACAGGTGTCCCACTGCAACTGCGAACAAGTGTTTCAACGTTAGTATGCAGTTTCTTGCATTTTGGTGTAAACTTCGTGACTCTCTCGTTTCCATTGTCGTCAATAATTTGTGTGACCATAAAAGGGGGCCTCTTCTGGCCCCGAATAGCCTAAGTCAGGGGTGCACAACATACGGCCTGCGGGCCGCATGCGGCCCGCCGAGACCCAGGATGCGGCCCGCCTCGCCTGCTGCAGAATAAGGAAAATTACCCCGTACTCTACTGATATTTTTTGACATTTCACCACAGTTAAACAAAACAGAATTTGATTAGTTTGTTTCGGTTTTTAGACAGAGGGTAATTTTTGGCATTATTTGTGGATTGTGCCAAAAAAGGCCCTACAATACAGTCAGATAACTGATAATACTTACGAAGCATTCATGATGGCCTGGGGTCGTGGGCCCGCCCCCGCCAGCTTAGAATCTATCTCCCGTGTGGCCCAGATGTTCAGAAAAGTTGTGCACCCCTGGCTTAAGTTATCTGCAAAGTTAATTTTGTTGACTCCTGATTTACAGCTAGTCCGTCAGACACACTGATTAATACAGCAATAGAAGTTTAACTCAAGCACAGTCAGTTCATTGTTGGCGCGAACAAATTCATCAACAATCGGCGATGATAAAGTTAGCAGACGACGATGAAATTTCCTATCCTTGGGGCAGATACTGATCACGTGAAACTGATTCACACACCTTAGATTTGTCTATGTGTTGTCTCAAACGACTACACCAGTATGGGTTTTTAGTACATTAGCGCTATCATTTAAAAAAACAAGACGGCTAAAGCGACAAATGAGTCGTATAATTCATCATTTTAATGATAAATTTGTAAAATATATTAGTTACCGTTTCAACCTATACGAGTATATTCAAAGACTAAAAACAACGTTTTTTTCTGCCGGTTTTACGGCTACTGCTGTAAAGGTCGGTTCGGCGGCTAGATTTGTCGGTTTCGGGATCTAGCCGGACCTTTATCTTCCTTAGGCCTACTGCTCACTTAGCGTCATAGATGTAAAAAACGTTCCAAAAATATAAACAACGTTTAAAAATGTAAAAAAAAACGTTAACCATAATTTGTTTTAATTTTTTGCCTAAAACCTAATCACGTAAGTAGAGTTTAGCTAGAACAAGACAAAGCAAAATAATTTTATTTAATTTTCATTCTACTGTGTAATCATAAGGTCAAGTATTACTAGATTAAGTAAGTAAACTACCACGACTATAGCCTATTAATTCGTTTCAGTGGCATTAAAAGTGTTTCTCGATGTTTTTTGGCCAAATTTTCAAATTTTAATAAACGTTTTTTATAAAAATAAAAAAACGTTGAAAAAATTTTAAAAAACGTTAAAGACATAAAAACGTCGCAAGAATAAAAAACGTAAAAACATTTTATACATCTATGCTTAGCGTATTATAGTTGGATGCACGCGCGTGACAGTGCAACAACTTTTGCATACAGTAGGTTAGCATACAGAATGGTTAGCTGTCACAGGCATATATCACAGATCGGCCTACAATCGAGTTATAACAGCGGGCGCGAATTGGACAAGACCTAGAGAACTGAAGGAGAAGGCAAAGGCGGTGTCAGACGTACAACTCCCGCGAGCTGCGACTTGCGGCCGTGCAGTGTGGCGTCGACGAAGACTTAACGCCGCCGTTGCGTTTGCTCAGAATAGCAGTTTGACTGCACGTGTTCGACGGCACGTAACCGTTCATTGGCAGCTCGGCGTCAATGTCGTAACCCAAACCTTAACCCGTAACCCTAGCCCTAATCCCAACTTTAGTCTATAACCCGACAGCCCTAGCCCTGGCCTTAGCCCTAGTCTAATTCTAACCCTAGTTCATAGGCAGCTCGGCGTCGATGTCATAAGACCCCTCGTAACATCGTCGGTACCGGTAGACGCCGAACGCGACCAGCGCCAGCCCGCCAGCACCGACCGCCACTACACCTACCAGCGGGCGCGAATTGGACAAGACCTAGAGAACTGAAGGAGAAGGCAAAGGCGGTGTCAGACGTACAACTCCCGCGAGCTGCGACTTGCGGCCGTGCAGTGTGGCGTC
>Ga0209367_1007473_pt1 | contig 15061 bp, 11 predicted proteins | sample WorMetLIZISLAND2_FD_187412 | JGI IMG/M metagenome (GOLD analysis project Ga0209367, IMG submission 187412) | Marine gutless worms symbiont microbial communities from Max Planck institute for Marine Microbiology, Germany - Olavius geniculatus... ... | reverse complement strand
CCCCCAAAAGGCACTTCCTTGCGCGAAACCGCGTCATATGAGCCATCGTGCGTTAAAATCAGTTCAGTCGTTTTTCCTGTAGAGGACGGCAAGAAAAAAGGAAAGGGAAGGAAAGGGAAGGCACAAAAAGTCACGCAAGCGTTATATTTCACCTATTCGTAAGGAAGCCCCCCGTAAAGGGATTTTCACCAAATTTTGCACGTCAGGAGATATGCTGGACGTAATCATTTGTGCAAATTTTGGTGAGGAAAAATTAAGGGGTTTGGGAAATACGAGGGGTCAAATTCTGGAGTTTCCCATTGAAATGGCTGGTCACCTTTACAACAGGGCTGGCGCTACCGCGCAGCCTGTGATAATATGTCAGGCGGACAGACGGACGGACGGACGGACAGACGGAGGCAGAGCGATAGCCGGTAAGGCGGTCACCGGGGACAGGTTAACAAATGGGTAACGAGCACGGATTGGACAGATTGGTCCCAGGAGCTCCTCCAGGCATGTTGACGACCCTACGGGTGATGTCCACCGTTGAACCGCGATCAACGGCGACGAGTAATGCCACCAGTAGTAATTTAGCCTACACTATTTTGTCATATTGATCTCCCGTTTTCATCACATTTGGAAAGTGTAATTTTGGTTTAAAAATAAATAACGAGGTATTAATATTTACCCGTAGTGATAAGTTGAACCGCGGTCTACGGGAACGAATAATGCCACCAGAAAATAACAAGTTTACATATTTTATCGCTGTGATTTTACGGTTTCGTCACATAGGAGAGTGTATTTTGGTATAAGGATCAAAGGAAATATGCGAGTAATAATTTTCGCTAGTTTCATTCGGTTGAACCGCGGTCTATGGGGACGAAGACTGCGACCATTGGCCGAGAATGATGAGAGATTTTGTAGGCGTAAACCAAAGTCGTAACTTCTTGACGATTATCTTCACTTCTATAGTGATCTTTGTACAGTGCATAATGTTTTGACTGTGGTTCCCTCCCCAGAGAAAAGATTTGATGAGGCATTTTTAAACGAAATCGCTTTAGTGCAAGCGATTTCTCCTATTGCTACCCATTTTTCATTAGTGGGGTCTGTTGTCTGTCACATTTATGCACACTGTTTAAGCCGTCCGACAGGTTTAGTCGCAGGTACATTTGCGGGATCGAGTGAATCACTGAGTTATGGCGTCCCTGGCACTTAACGACAGATTTCGACAATTAAGACATTAAGAGATTAAGACAGATTTCGGGGTTTGAACCATCGGCCAGAACTCGCACTTGCATACTTACGATTCACCAGGGGCAGCAGCACCGATCGGTGATTTCGCATAATAACGAGTTACTTCTGTTACTTGTTAAAATATTTTTATCATATTAGGATTGCTGTTTTTTCGGTCCGTAAAGCTGTGGTTTTATTCGGCGTGCCGTTGAGCTCACATTACGATCCCGGCTATGATAAATATTAAGAATATAACTTATTTGAAAAATAATAAGTCCTTGTCGCAACTTTTGCTATAGAAGGGAACTTTCAGGAGACTAGGGGACTCGCCACGCTTCACATCTTTTTTTAATCTTCCAGCAGGCTGCAAGCCCTGTTTCTGTTAGTACTTATCTTAAAATTGGTTATGTGTCTTAAAACGGCTCAAACCAGTATGTGCCATGGTGTCGCATGCGGTCATGACTGCGTTGGAACAGAAGACAAGAGCGATGGATGAACGAGTGATCGTACCTACAGTGGGTGAGATCAAGTTTCGCTAAGACTTCAAGTCGGTTTAGACTTGAGTCTAGCGAAAGAAAGTTTACCTCCTCAATCAGTGTCCATACGCATGATCGGCACCAAGCACACATTTCCTGACGTTCTCTGTACACGTTTCGAGACACTTCAGTTCCGTTCGAAGAGAAGAACGATGGATAGACGAGTGATCGGTAGGCCACCTAGCGGTGAGTGATTGACAGTCGATCACATCGAGCCATTGCTCAGAGAGGTTCCTGCCGATGCTTCCTTTTTTCCTGCCGGACAAACAAACGCTGCCGAGTGCCGAGCCCGGGGCGCAATCCAGCGCTGCAGATCTCTGGTTCGAAAAAATAAGTTCTTAGGTTTAAAAAACCCTTACACCGGCAACAGTCTAAATGTTATGTTTAGGTTTTTTTTTGGTTTGTTGGGCAATTTCTAACACAAATAACGTTTAATTTTACATTTTTATAGCAATTGTGATTTGTGAGCTTTGTCATTACGTTATTCATTCAACAAAAACGAAAAACGGAGTGTGAAGCTTTCGTTCTTGGGCTAAAAATTCGGGTTTCTTTTTTCTCGACGGCGGAAGCATAGAAAGTTCGATAAGACGTTTACGCATGTCTTAGGGCATATCAGCCTTCTATCCCTCCAGGATAAGTAAATCGAGTACCAACCTCTCTTCTTCTTCCGGATACGTGCCGACTTGTTGAAGGCTCCGGCACGGTCGGGGTTAAGGCAGGGCGCGTTCACCTGTGTCGGGTGGCAGGTAACACTGTGTAATCTCACTTGGCAGGTGACGCTCTGTAGCTCTGAGATCTGTTTCCGCAAAAACTCATAGGCCTACTGGCTAAACCACTGATGTAAATCAACACAGAAGGAGGCAGAAGCGATCCCACGTATTAAGTGGATCCCCTAGAGGCCACTAGCAGTGGGACCCCACTGACGTGTGTGGCTCATCGCCGCATTAGAGGCATCGCTTGTGTCCGCCCGTCCGTCGGTCCCTCCGTCCGTCCGTCCGGCTGTCTGTCTGTCTGTCGTCTGTTACCGTGCCGATATTGTGCGCATCAATGCCTCAGTCTCAGTAACAGTGATGGGCAACCAACTGAAAAATTAATTAAACTATTAGTTGTCAACTATTTAGTAAATGCACTTATCTAAACTAATAATTTTTATTTGAACTTTTTCCGACTTATTTGCAGCTATTTTTTAAGAGGAGGGGTGAATTGGTGCAACATTGTCGACAAATGCGACAACGCATTCAAATTTTTCGTCATCTACTGTTGATATTGGCTATAAGTAAAGTGTCAATTGAGAAAGAAAAGTAAAATGCATGCAAAAAAGTCACTGTCTTAAGTTATGAATTAATGTCTATTCATTTTTGTGCCAATCAAAATGTCCAAAATTGTACAACCAATCTATTTTTTTTCTAAAATTAATTTGTTTAGTTGCTAACTAAAAGTAATAAGTAAACTATAGTCTTGACTCAGTCATTTTATTTTAATTAAACTAAGCTTATTGTTGATCTGACTAAAATAAATTAATCAAACTATTAGGAGTTAACAACTTCTTAGTTAGGCCTAAGTTTTGTCCATCACTGTTCAGCAGCTCGGCTCATCTATAAGATTGATGCTACATAGCACAGTAATGCATCACAATACTCGGACGTCGTCGATCGCCTTCTGGCCAATACTCGCGCCTATAATGATTTATATTGGCCTCCGTAGTTACAGTCGTCGCCGCACCGCGGCGCCACTCTGTAGACTCATTGCCAGTACTTAGTTTTCCATCTGCCGCTGTTAACAATTACAATACAATACAGTTTAAAGTAAAAAAAATGCCATTGACACTGCAGTCATCTTACAGCTAGTTATGTGAAAGAGACGGAAAAACAGATGAGTCTCAAGTTCAGTCTTAAGCAGCGCACAAAGCGATGTAACCGAACTTAAATGAACTGAAAGCTGCGCGATGCCGCTTTCAGTTCCGTTTATTTTTGATTTCGTTTCGTTTCATTACAGTTCAGTTTAGATCTGTCACTCCGTACGCTCCCTTAAATGTTCGCAGACTCTGTGATGACGTCACTTCTGATAGCAGACGGCATTTGCTTGCCGCTCTATTTGTCTCTGTCTGCTTTGCACAAACGCCAAACTAGTAGACAAAAAGCATACTAAAACATCCAGAGTAATGGGCGTGCCGATTCTGACTTCAGAAAGTGAAAAGACACAGTTTATACAGATAAAGCCAAAAATAAACGATGTTTCGTTTAAAAAATAGACCCCTTTTCTTTCTTTCATAATTCACTCAAATGACAATCAATTTACACGAAATTTTTACTAGTTGTAGCTGAAGAAATGCTCATTCAAAATATTTTTTTTAAATTATGGCTGTTGATTAATGCAACAGTAGTAAAAACTAACACCTTAGACATCGTACAAAAAAAATGTCAACTCTAAACAAATTTAAATAACGTTTTATGCACTTAATCCCTAACAAATTGATAAAGCGATCATCAAATTTCGTTACAAATTGTCTTATTAGAGTTATTAATTGTTGAATATCGATAGCAAAATATCTCCGTTCCCAACATGGCGTTACAAAGTATACCATTCTGTTAATGTGCATTTGCGTAACTCCAACAAACAACAGCCGATTCTAACAAAATTTTACATCAACAATGCACCATTTTTGGCAATCAAACTGCCAAATTTCAGTTAAATCTGCCCAAGCAAACAATAGATACAGCGGCTTTTGTGAGGTCACCCCAAAACACTTCAGTTTCAGGTCTTTGTGGATAACGTTAGACACAAATACCTGAAACTAAAGTGTTTTGGGGTGAACTTCACAAAAGGTGCTGTAACTAGTGTTCGCCTTGGAAGATTTAACTAAAATTTAACAATTTGAGTGCAAATAAATGATGCATTGTTGATGTGAAATTTTGTTAGAATCAGTTGTCGTTTGTTGGAGTTAAGCATATGTACAGTAACAGAGGGGTTTACTTGTATAACGCCATATGGATAACGGAGATATTTTGTTATCGATATTCAACAATTCATAACTTGGCTCAGATATAATATTTTGCGACAAAATTTTATGATTATAATAGCAATTTATTTGAGATTAAATGTACGAAAATATATCCAGATTTGTTCAGATTTGACATTTCTATTGTACAATGTCTAAGGGGTTACTTTTTTCCGAACACAGTGTATTTACAATGTTTGTCGTCTGCATCCCGTAACGCTGACATAATATGTCGTGAGTACAAGCATGCTTGTCTCAACTGGTGCTGTCAATTGCCACCCTGCTTCGATGGTGAACTTAGTCTGGTTCGCTGATGAAAAAATGTTCATCATGTTAGCACTAAGCAACACGGTCGGTAAAGTCAGATGTTTTTCGAGCCAGAAACTCAACCATCTCGTAAGCTCGGTGTGCTGATGCACTGTCTTGCTCGAACATGCAAAAGTCAAACTATCCGCATGGACACATAAATGCGATTGCTTTGCGCATTTTTTGTGGCTGCAACTGTAAAACTTTAAGATTTTGTCATCAGCAGGGTAGCAACTAACACACCATTGAGACAAGCAGCTTGTACTCACGCCACATTATGACGTCAGCGTTACGTAACGACTAGCAGAAATATTCAATCAACAAACATATTTTGTTAATATATTTTGAATTACTATTCGGTCAGCTACAACTGGTAAAAATTTCGTGTAAATTGATCATCATTTGAGTGAATTATAAAAGAAAGACAAGAAATATTATTAGATTGTGACCAATCTAATGTACTCCTCGCGCGCATGATTTTTTTTGTATTCTTTTAAAAAAATTTTTCGTTTCTTTCGGCTTGTATAAGAGACCCGGTGTCTAATTGAGACCCGTTTAATATTACACTAATAGTGACTGGAGTTGAGGTCGTTATTGGAAATGGTCTCCTTAAGTTCATAAAATATTGCCCAATTTTAGAAACTGAGAGGAAAAAGTTTCTAAAAATGGTCCATGACGCTAGTTCCCATTTGTGTTGTTATACCTCAACGCATGCGTTTATCTGGCATCGTTACGGGCAAATTATGGCGCCTCAAAGATAACGGGTCACGACCTTGACCTTTTGGGGTCACGTGACGTCATCGGTCACGTGACCATTCGACTCCCGGGGGTCGACTTTCTATAGGTGGTCCGTAGTGACCATGTGTCTATCTAGCACCGTTATGGAGATAGAACCGTTTGAAGTTCTTTCAGGAGCAGAGGTCGGTCATTGGTCGGTCGGTCCTCAATATTACACCGTCGCGCGCGAGGAGTAAAAAGGGGTCCATTTTTATGAAACACCGTGAATGATGTCGGCGACTTGTAGGCTTAGCCTACATATATCGACGTTTGACAGTGTTGTCGTAGCAGCTGCGTGCTGTCAGATCGCGTTTAGTCGCTCTGTCGAGCACTGGCTGTGACGTCATCGTGACGTCACTGTGACGTCACCGCATCGCTTTTTAATACGCTGTTGGCAGCCGGCCGGCGAGGCCACTGACCCGAATCTGACGAGCAGAGATAACAGTAACTGGCGTTGTACGCCAGAGGACGCATTGATAAAACAGACAGACACCTTGTACGAGTCTGGGGCAATTGCAGCTGCAACCTGATAGTGACCACCGTACCCAGATTCTAGGCCGTGTTTATTTGTGAAAAAAAAACATATTTAAAAGACTGTTTAATTTATAAAGTTACATAAAGAACAATATCAGCAAAAATTACAAAAGGTGATATTATTCAGCAGCACATTGACACACAGTCAGTGTGATGCGAGCAATGTCACCTTTTGTAATTTTTGCTGTTTTCGATGTGCAAGTCCTTAAATGTTACAGTTAACAAGTGTATAAACTTGTGTTTTGTACATTCATCGGTATTAACCGTTACTGTTGTCCGTATACGCGCGTAGTAGATAGACTACGTCCGTGGTATGATTAGAGCGCAGTGGGCTGCAGGTCGTGTGGATGATGCGATGGACTAACGCGCTGCTGCGCTGCAGACTAGTGTCAGAATGACTGACGTACGGCCGCAATGATGTAGTCGGGTTTTCTGAGTTCGATTCCGAGTCACGAAAAAATAAGGACTCACTCGAGTCCACTGCTGTAATCAATTACTACATGACTGTGTACTGCGAACGAAAATGTGCAAAACATAGATACAATATTCTACAGTTTTTGACTAACAAATTAAAAAAGGGAAACAAAAAATGACGAAACATTTTACTTACGAATTATTGCACGAATCCAGTGGGTACGGGTCTGAGTTTGAGTAACGAAAATAAGGACTACATGACTGACGTACGGTCGTGATTGAAAGCGACGCGTGCATTGGCGCACGAACCGCGCGTTGAATTCAGCTAATCGACAGCGTGCGTCGAAAAGAGATTAGTCTCATTTCGCCTCATCCCTAACCCTTACCCTAATGCTAATCCAAACCCTAACCCATAACGCTATCTCTAACATTATACCTATCCGTAAATGTAAGCGCAAGCAAAACAATATAGACAAAATATTAGTAGCGAAATTCTATTATGTAGAATGGAATTAGGATAAATGAAAGAACACCGGCATAAAAAAGTGCCTTCCAAAGTTGCTTGCCATTTTCTGAGAAACAGCCGGCTTAGAATTTTAACGCGAAAATTTTCCATATAATAATGACCCGTTTCATCTAAAGAAATTTCATGCGGCATAATGCCATTCCCTTGCTTTCTGCAGCGCAAACATCATGCACTTTTCGTTATGCGCACATTCTGTTGCATGTAAACGTGAGAAATGACGATATGGTTACGACAAGCAAAAAAATCCAATAACTCGGCCGTAGTTGGAAATAATGCAATGCCCTTTGACACTTTATTATCTGTTTCAACTTGACAAATCGTATCGAGTTACGTTTGCGAACCGCAGCTGTAATAGATCTACTTCGGTTTTTCGTGCGAGTGAAGAAGCAGTTTAGGACGCTGCGATGACAGCCAGATTGCATCGACGCGTAATCAATAACGATCACTTCCACCAATCCATTGATCAGTGACAATGACCAATCAATACGTAATCAATAACGGTGGCGCGTACGGTAGTTGGCTTTGCGTGGGGTAGAGATGAGAGAGGCGGTTTAATGTCGATTTTATGGCCGAAAATTACACACACATGACACCGGCACGGGCGTGCACAGTGGTTTGCGGCATGAGCTGACTAGTGGGCAATGGCGAAGCGGTTGACACGCGTGACAGGACGTGGAAATGGAGCATTAGAGGTTAATAATTTTAACGCTATATGCTACATTAATTACAATTTTCCTTACTTACTTTACTGGAAACGTGGAAATGGAGCTGTCGTTAGCGCACATCTTGACATGACGTACCGGGAACTGACCGTGCAAGGGACGACTAATGTGGATTAGCCTGGAAACACCCAACTGTGACGGGATGGGAAATCAAGACTATTGGAACGAACGATTGAGAGAATCAGTGACTTGTTTCTCCTGTAGCATCAACCGCATAAAATAGGCTATTCCGTGTCAAAACGACGTAAGTGGTAACTTATTAAATAAGTCTATTATCCATAAATAGAGAGCGCTGAATATCAGACAGAACCTAAAACCTTATCGATGACAGGAAGGAGGCAAAGAAGAGAAAAGATCAGGCATTTACAAGAGCCACAGCACAGGCTGAAGCTGTCAACTATCGAAAACTTGACAACGAGGTGACGAAAAGCTGCAAACAGGACAAAAAGGACTGGATAAAGTCCAAGTGTATAGAAGCACAGGATGCAGCCAGTCGGAACGACATCCGATCACTTTACGGCGTAGTAAGATATGGATAATACTATATATGATCCATAAAATCAGAAATGTACTTAGAATTGATAGAACGAGGGTAAGGGGTCTACGAGCAAAATCCACAAAAGCTGAAGTTTTTGTAAAATGATACATTAGATTTAATTTTGGTGTTTCAAAAAGCAATAGTGTACAACTTTATGCAAATGACGCTCACTCAACTCGTTTGCCTGTTTCATCAAGGGGGATGAATGCCGGGGGTAAATGCAAAAAACATAGTTCACTATGTCTTGCTTCCTCAGTCTTTTCTTTCACTTCTGTCTCAATCCTATCGCTTCTCTCTTTAAATTTTATCCCTTTCCCAGTTGGTGGCGTTACTGGCGTAGCATAGTGGTTAGAACGTCGGTCCTGGCCGGCGGACTTTCCTTATCCTGTGCTATACTGATGGATGTCTGCTTGACCACTTTGTGGGTACGGCGTCCGCTATCAGTCAACCAACAAGGCCAACTCAGCCTGCCATCCCTCCGGGGTCGGTTAAATGAGTTCCGTAACCCATTATATGGGTTACGGAAGGTGGGGACCTTTGTACAGCTGACTGGGCTGCCTGGCCGGCCGGTGCGCCACCCTGTGTTTGCAGGCTGCACGCGGCGGCTGTGCGATCGACGGCTCTGGCTAGTGACGAAAAGCGCATTAGAGGTGTGTATACGCACCGATGCGCTATACAAATCACATCCTTTACCTCACCTTTCCTGTTTCTTCAAAATCCAACTAATGGGCTCGGAAGAACGCTGTAAGCTTTCTCACTGGTTTTTGCCCGCCAAGAAACGTTTTGTGGCAATGTAAAAAACTGGTTTCGCAGTATGAAGTTAACACTGGTGTTTAAACAAGATAACCAAATAAAATCAGACGTAAACGTTGAAAACAACGAAGAAAATAGTAAATATGTAAACAAAGCTGAAAACTGTGAAAGCCGGTAGACCTAGCCTACATGTAAATATTATTCTGTTGTCAGTCAGCGTCCATGGAAAGATGCTGTGATCCCCGAATCACCAAGCAGTTCCTGCGAGCGATCGGCGCGAGTTCGATGATACAGCATCTGCAGCTGTCCGCGTGTACCACGACGGAGTGCGCCCGGCGCGACTGATTTAGCACGAATTACAACGCAATATCAGAGCGCCGGCCGGCGAGCTATACTGCTGCATTAGATGCGTCGTGCTCCTAGAATGAAGCAAACCTGTCACTCACTCATCGGTCACCACACAACACAGGCGCGCACTGCCTGCAGTCAATCACGGACAGCTGCTGCCAGTAGCTGCGCCGGTGTCGTGGCTCGAGTGGGTTAAGAACGTCAGGGCAACAAGAATTAGTAATTTTCCGACAGTCCGCGGCAAATTCTAGACGGAGAAAATACGGGTGCTCAAAATTCTAATTTATACTCCCAAATTTTTCAAAATTGGGTACTTTCAGCTCATTTTTGTATTTTTTCAAAGAAAATTTTTTGACATGCGACAAAAATGGGAAGGGGCAGTTGCTCCTGCTCAGCCCGTGCTACGACGCTACTGACTGCGAGTGCCGCTTTTATTTTGCTAAAATCTATGTACAGACAAAGCTTGCACTTTTTATTTGCTTACTTACTGATAAACTTTCTAGTTCTCTTGTTTGCAATACTGTTTGATAATTTTTATAGTGTTTTTACAATATAGGCTCATTGTTTTAATCGTTGAACAATTTGTTATAAATTTATAGTAATTTTTAATTGATACTAATGATTTAAAATTTTTATTGTATTTCCGTACATATTACGTTTTTAAGACAAAGCGAAAAAAATGCTAAATTTAAGCAAAATTTAGTCCCACGTCACAAAATTTTAGGCGTTGTTAATCCTAACTTTTTAGAACTACATCTGAACACTCTCTTCTTTCTCACGATCACCAAATCTTGCGGAAATTTGCCGATCACTCTTCTGCAGCTAACGATTAACACAAAGAGATTAAAATGTGCAAGCTACCATGAAATTTCGTTTCATATTTTTGACGTCAGTAGTCGCACGTGACTGTCGCGAGCTTTCGAAGAATCGTTTTGCCCAACATTCGGCGTAATAATTGATTGACTGATCAACTGTAGCTAAAAATTTGACGTAAAATTTGCGTTCGGTCAAAAAGTAAAATGTTTCGAAAACACACAAACATAGAAGTAAAAATGTTTTCGCTTTCATAATTTTGTGTAGATACGCGTAATATAACAGCTTTTTAATTTTTTTTTCTTGAGAACAGCCGACTTTGAAGTTACCGAAAGTATGTAAGCATGCAAACATTATCATTTTAAAGCGAGTACAGAAGAGTTTAAGTCAGCAGTTCTGTTCTGTTCGTACGGTTTGATAAAAGCATCGCAGTGGCTGAGAGTTGTTTACCATCGTCATCAATACCGAAAAGAATTACCTGTTGTCTATCGATTGTTGTACAGGTATATTAGAGGCTCACCTGAATGTACCTGCATGTCTACACTCTGTTTCAAAAAACATCCCCGACATTTTCGACTGTAACTTGAAAACCAATTATCAGATTTGAATACTTTTTGGTATAAATATTTCTGACACAACTTGCCATTAAATAACCGTTCAGTTTTTATTTCACCAATGTATGCTTCTGCACTACCTAGGGAAAGCAGATTAAGCAAAATATGTGTTAAAATAAACAGAGAACCTGAAAAATCATCCCCAACATTATCGATCGTTCTTGAATAAAGATTAGCAGATAATATTTGGCAGACATATTTCTGACACAATTAACAACTGGCTATTAAATAAGTGTTTTAGTTTTTACCTCACCCAACGTCTGTTTTTGCACTACCTGGGAAAGCAGACCAAGCACAATACGTGATAAAATAAATTATTAGTATTTTCCAGCTTCGAGACGTTGCTAATACGCTTCGGTTAAGTCTTTGTACATCGATCAACTAAATCCATTGTATCAGATGCCAAAGCCGTGATTAGCAGCTTTGAAGTCAACTTGCAGCAACTCGTGGATGAAATTTAACGTCGTGGCATTAATTTTAGCGCACTTGGCTTCTTAGTTTAGCTCACTTGACTTGAACCTTTGATAATGACAAAAATAGTCGTCATAACTCAAAAATACGTCAGAAGCCAGCTAGTTGGACCTGCTGGTCGCCTGCTTGGTTTTGCTCCAAATTTTAGCGCAAATTTTGACTGCACAAAGATACTCCAACCATCCGATAACCAGAAATTTTACTGGAACCTACGTGAATCTACATGCCAAAATACAAGCATCTTATTTCGTCCAACTAATAGGGTGTTACACGATGAAGCAAACTTAAAGCACACGTCGTGCACTTGTATTTTGAATACGTTTGCTTCATGTTTGCTTTATCGTGTAAACGAGGTAACGGGGGTATAACTGTTTTGCGGGTTCGCTAGTGTGACAGACAGACAGACAGACAGTCAGACAGATGGCCGGAAAGACCATAACACGGTATATATGTCGCAAAAACGTATCAAAGTTAAAAACGGTAATAATCGGCAATATGTTGTCAAAAATACTCCGCAATTATTTAATTTCAAAGAAATCAAGTTTTGGCAGAAAACAGGACCAAAATTTCGGCACGAATCATATAATCTGTGCCGACTATAAGCTTTGCCAATACGTCAGCATCGATATCTCGTTCATAGATTACTCAATGACCGGGCTGTGGACACGCGGCTTCAGTGTGACTTTCGTTGGCAAAAACGCATGCAAAAATTGCCAATAATGAATTGGATTTACCGTAACGAAAACTGAAAATAATTACTACTTAAATTACGGCTTAATTTTTGCTAGTACTGGCTTGTAGGCCTATGGCGTACCGGTAGGCTACTTATTATAAAGGCGGTAGAAATACTCCGTAGAGGCTGCATTTCTTGTTGTCACGATGGCGATTCGATATGCAGCTTATAAACCAGATGCGTTTTTAATATCACAAATAACCAAACTCATTTTCGGCCAGCGCTTCGCCCCGGCGGCCCCGTTAGGAAAGCTTACGACGCTTACACAGACGACTGGTGAAAGATTGAAAGAAATAATCTTTTCCACTTCGGCGCCTTTGCAGTCTTGATTAGCATTTGATTAGCATACCGCCACTTTTTTTCTACAAATCAACTTGCACTGACTAAAACGAAACTAGAACTGAAACAAAAAATAATTCTTAAACTGCAACTATGTACGAATAAAACTAAATTAACTTAATAAATCACAGCTTAAATCACACTGATCAGTGGCCGATGACGAGCAGCATAAGCTCAGCCTCATCGTCGATTTTCGACCAGTAATGATCAATCGCCAACCGAATTTTCTGGCCATTGATCAAGTCAGATGTTCGACCTTGACGCTTAGCCAATAGCAGCGTATGCTGACCGTCACGTGGGAGGCGTAGTAGGCCTACAATTCTAATCTGATTATTGTCTTCAATTCATGGTCTGCTCTTGTCCTTCATGTGTAGGTCTAGAGGTTACGACCGCAAATTAGCTGTGGTGAATTGACTGGCTACTTTTTACGTGCGACAGCAGGTACTGCTATAGCGCGTCTTTCCCATCGCAATTCTGTCTGTCCGTCTGTCCGACCGTCACACGGGTGGATCGGTCAAAAACGGTGCAAGCAAGGATTACCAAATCTTTATTGTCGGCTGCCTGGAAGACTCTAGTTTTAGGATCAGTAAAGCATTTCCAAAAACTCAAAAAGGACGCAAAATCCGACGAAGAAAATAGATAGCAGCCTTCATTGTCATCATTGGTGAGCTTAGATTAGTTCGCAGAGGGCCTTCATCATGCACCGCTGTCGCGCGTTCCCTTTACGTTAACTGGGTTTAGTGTGGTGGTAGGCTAGTATAATGAGTGGGCAAGTGGGTATGCAGTACAAACTTATCCCACTACAGACGGTGGTTTATTCCACTCAGCGGCTCAAGTTTATGAAGCTACGCCGTTGTTGGTTTGATTTCAGTGATCGCCTTTAGTTTATCCGTTTACAGGCATTTATTAAATAACGTTATGTTCATTGCAAGCAGAAACAACGCCATTCAACGTACGTCGAGTAAAAAATATTTACGCCGTATTAAAAATTTTCCTAACTTATCCATTCAATTTTTATAAGATAACTTGTGGGGAAAACTGTTTTACATGTGTGCCAACATGGTAAGAACAGTTGGGCCACTTTCCACGATAAGACAAAAATAGCACAGGCTAAATATATGCTATAGAGCGCTACGCTTTATCCGAACTGGCTGCCACACAGACACGATAAGTGTCCATAAATGCGCAGCATAATCGTGTGAATGATATAGTTAAGTATAGCTCCAAATAGATACTAAATGTTAAGAGTAATCGTTTAAAACTTTGCCCTTTCCAATACATTCTGCTGGCGCCTATATTGCACTGTGACCGATAAATAAACGTGAACGGTGCCATCGGCGCATTTTCGACAAAATTAGGCTACAAGGCGCGTGACAAAAGAAAGACTAGTAGACTACAAAACAGCACATAATGCAAAATGTGACAATAAACAAAACTGTTTTTAAACGTTTTGCTTTTATTGCTTTTAAGTGATTAATAAGGTACGACATTATTTTTAGCCGACCGCACTAACGGTCGCGCTTATGGTACAACATGTCGTCCGTCTATTTGTCGTCGTCTGTAACGTTTTGTATGGTGGCTAAACGGTAGGAGCTAGGTCAACAATAATAACGTTGCATAGAGCATTGGTAAGTTTCTATAGGCTGGAAATAGTAACCGCGTGGCTATCTGCAGCGGTTTGGCCACATCTAATTGAATACAAACTTGTTTTTCGTTGATTCTACAAACTACATAATTATAAAAATTCATTTGCTTAAGAAGAGCCGGAACGTAGAATTGAGCAATTCGGTGTTCAGGCGTTCGCATAAATTTAACATTTTTGTGTAAGCTACATTATTTTACAGAAACCGGTTAATATTAAACGTACATGCATAGGCTAATGTTATAGCAACGGAGGTTTAAAGACGTAACTATAGTCTTGACAAGCTAGTTACCATATCAATTGTTCGCATTAATCTATTATGTAATTTAACAACACAAAAATGTTTTTAACATCAAGTGTCATCGACGAAACTGTGTCTAAGATTCAGCAGGCCTAATCTTGTTCAGGTGCTCAGCAAACTGTCGCGTTATCGACTCGTGTGCAAAACACAAATAATTAAAAATTACAAGCGCATTGAAAGACTAGTTCATTATTCGCCGAAGTTTGAAGATGTGTATGGGGTGGCCCAATAAAAAGTGGGGGCGCTGAAAACGCGAGACTGGAAAACCTGGCACCAAATCACAGGGGTGGAAAACGCGGGACCGGAAAACGGGGGAACCTCAAAGTTATGGAAAGCCGTCGCTGTAGAAAATGTGCAACATAGTTCGGCCTACTGAAAAGTTCTGACGAGTCGTCTCACATCAAAGCACATCAGAGCGGTAGGACTTTCTAGGTAGCAACATGAGCAGATTCTATTCACGCTTGCCAACGGCTACGTATTATGC
>Ga0209367_1007472_pt1 | contig 15062 bp, 10 predicted proteins | sample WorMetLIZISLAND2_FD_187412 | JGI IMG/M metagenome (GOLD analysis project Ga0209367, IMG submission 187412) | Marine gutless worms symbiont microbial communities from Max Planck institute for Marine Microbiology, Germany - Olavius geniculatus... ... | reverse complement strand
AGTAAGACTTGGTCATTCTCTAGCGCGTGTAAAAATTTGGGGGCGCAGCACCCCCTAGGGGCCGAAATATGATCTTCCGAAAAATGCGACTTAGGGTAGGTCAACATTAACGCTTATAACTTGGTTCATAGTGGACGGAATTTCACAAAATTTTTTTTGTTCAACGTGGAATTAACCGTATTTGATAACGCCGTTTAGGTTATGTCGATATCTCTATCCAGTTTAAAGATATTTGCGGTCAAACTTGAAAGTTGTCGTAAAACGTACTAAATTTTGGACGTTTTTTGCCGTCCCAAATTTTAAGGGGGCGGTACCCCCAAATTTCGTACTTGCGTTAACACCCCAACCTAGAGCCGCGTCAAGTGAAAAAGTTTTGTGGGGCTACACCCCCTAACTCCAAAGTTATAAGCGCTAATTTATTGCATTTTAAGCCAATTTTTGACCCCCCTTTGAAAAAAGTTGTAAGGGGGGCCCCCGTCCCCGGTGGGGGGTGCACTAGTAAGACTTGGTGATTCTCTAGCGCGTGTAAAAATTTGGGGGCGCAGCACCTCCTATGGGCCGAAATATGTTCTTCCGAAAAATGCATTTTGGGTGGGTACGATTCAACATCGAGATCTCCAAGGTCACTGGACCGAACTTCACCGTTCTTGTTTCGCCTAACGCAGTAGGAATCGCGGTAGACGGAATAAAAATCCGAATTTGAATATCTTCATTTGTTTCGGAGATATTTGCCGCCGAACTTCGAAGTTGTCTGAAATCGGGCCAAATTTTGCATGTTTTTCACCACCAAAATTTTTTTGCGGTGTGCCCCCCAAAATTTTGGACCGGCATCATAAAATTCGGCCTAGTACTGACCATCATGCAAAATTTCGCGCTGGTCGGCCCACGCATCTCGGAGATCTCGCGAGGAAAGAAAAAATACATCATGCGTAAAACAGAAGTCCTTCCGAAAACTATCGTTTTCGGGCGGACTAATAAATTATGAAGTGAAGCAAATTTCTAATAAAGGCTTAATTGTGATTAATTGTGTATGTGGTTACATTTGTTGTTTGATATTAGTTGATAAAGTGATTGCTGGGCTGTAGGTTGGTTCATCAGGTGGCTTGTTTTTGGCAAAGTGCTGTAGCACTAAGTTGATATGATAAGTGTAAGTTTGTAATATATATAACGTGAAATGAAATCTCAGTTGTACCTGTTTTGTTATGATGTAGTCTTATGTTATTGGTGTTTTTAGGCATTTATTTTAATATTTTGTTTCGTAAAACGGCAAATTACAAGGTTTACTGTTCGTTCAAGTCATGGTCCACATGCAGCTATTGGTGCTAGTGCTCCAAAGGTCTGTTTGCATGAATTGAGAATTAACAATCATGTTATTATTAGATTGATTGATTGCTTAGAATGATGTGCATTTATACACTGTATATTGCAGTCTCTCATGTAGGGTGTTATACTGGCTATTTGAGGCCTATATAAGGTTGAATTTTTGGCCGACCATACTTTAGTAAAGGTTGAGCTACTGGCATGAGTTGTCGTCCGTCTGTCCGTCTGTCTGTCTGTAATGGATGTATTGTGACTAACGGGTAGGACATAGGGGAAAATTTTTACACGAATAATTAGCCATGGGTGTTAACCTCGGGCATGCAAAATTTCAGCCATCTACTCCAAGGGGAACATTTTCAAATTGAGGGTTGAATGAAGGGGGGTAGGAAAAACGTGCATTTTTCAATGGAAAACTGGCCATGTCTTGGAAATGGTGAGGACGTCTTGCCGGTCCTGATGTCTGCTTGTGTATGACATGTGGAGATGATGATGAGTCATCATGTACACACACACACACACAGAACGATGGACAGAATGACCAATCTCTTAATCTCCTCCAATGTTCACTACGTTCACCTTGGCTGAGGTAAATATCATTTTTGCAAATGGCTGAAGCAGTGTTGGCTAGAATGATCCAATAAGTATGCAGTCTGTGACAGCTGTGTATGTCTCCTACTGATGGAACTTTCATGTGCATCTGGTGATTTGCTTCTGTTCTGTTTTGGCATGCAGTCTTTCAGAGCAGACATCGAGCGTATGTTAAAGAGGGTGAAAGAGATAACATATGAGCCCCCGCTGCTGTCTGCAGCTGCTGAGCAGAAGCTGCTGTCTGCTGCTGCTGCTGGTAAACTGGCTTGCATTATATTCCCGGTTACTGCAATGTAGGAATATCTCAAGTAATTACAATCTGCCTAAACATTGCAGATCATCGCAGATTACCACAGATCCCAGAAATTTCTTATGTTAGTGACCACAGATCAGTCAGAGGCCTGTAGGCAGACTTTTTTTAAGTGGGGGTTCTACTTTAGCCATTTTTGGCTGTTCAAAACTCCCCAGGACTAAGGGCTTAAGTCTATAGCACTGCAGATCATCGCAGAATCGGCTCAGGCCACAGAAAGGGCTCAAGATCTGCAGTTATCTGCATAGTGTGGTCTACAGTGCCGCAAACTGATCTGCAGCCACTAAAAGCAATTTCTTGTATTTAAGCTGATCTGCAGCCCCACCGAGGTCAGCCACCTTGACGTGGTGGTGGGGCTTTGCTCCGATGACCCGAAAGATTTCTACAGTCTGGAGGATAGGAGCGTACTAAGAGCTGACCAAATACGTGAGAACATTTACTACACGTTACCAGTGCTTTTGTGCTGGTTTCGGCTTTACAGCCGACTACGGCTTTATAGCCGTCTACTTACGGCCTCACAGCCGTTATTTACGGCTTCACAGCCGTCTACGGCTTTATAGCCGTTACTTGTAACCTGTGGTTACTTTTGGGGACGCGCATTGGGCCGAAACTTGGAGTTCTCAGCACTCGAATTGTGGTTTAAAGATTTCTTGATTTTTTATTTTCATAGTTTTGTTTTTGATTTTAGCTTTAAGACTCAGCTGTCATTACTGAACATTGAAGGTGGAGAGTGTCAAGACCAAGAGTCAGTCATTTGTCATAAGGTATTAGTTGAGTAAACTACACTGTATACTGTGTTTTTATAATGTAGATCCTGATAGATTGTTAGTATAGAGAGCATGTGGCTGCTAATACTATGAAAAATATGTACATGTTGAGATTTGTTGTTTATGTTGATGGTGACCATAATGGTGATGGCTGGTGGATTACTGGATTCTTGCATGAATGCACAGATTCTCGCCATTATGTCTACCGAATGAAGACTGTTGATTCTCTGGCAATATTGGGTCAGTTCGTTTTTCTGTGGTTTTTATTCATTTTAGTTACTGAATGTCTTACTTTCAGTTGATGTATCACATATGTAAAACGTTTGCAATATCAAGAGCTTGTTTTTATGCCAGTAGTTACTAGATGTACTCACAAGTCGGAAAATTTTGGACAGTTTTTTCCTTGAAAATCAGGAGCCGACTTGTAGATGGGGATCATAAAAATTCTTAGCATCTATATTGCTGCTTGTGGCAGATATGTTTCAGGTTAATTTCAATGCATGCTGTTAACTTCTAATCCAGTTTTTCTCAATCTATAAAACAGTACAAAATCTGAACTGGTGTTTTTTCATGTTAGTTCTACATTTTTATGAATCTGTGAAAAACCCATCCTGTGTAAGTCATCGCTGACAGTTAACACTGAATGTACTGAAAAAGGGAGCAGAGAGGCATTGCAGGTATTTGCCATGCTAAGGTCAACTCAGCCTCCTACTATCAGCAAATGAAAAATGGGTATCTAATCTATAAATGTATAATGTATAAGTAGATTTTGGTCTATGGGGTGAAGGGCTCGTGTGGCTGATTGGGATGGTGGACTGGTGGTATGTCTGCTGGCTGTACCTCAGGTCCAGTTTCTTCATTGGCATGGTCAAGGAATGGCTGCATGCGTTGTGGTATTGTCAGCTCATGCCAATCAGCTACTACTTCAAGAATGTAAGGCACTCCCGATCATAAGTTTGACTCATCTAGGCAGTGTTGTAGTGAGTACCATAATTTACTTGTTTCAGATGCGGAGCTGAAGAAATGTGGGCTGACAGTTGCAAGAAAACCGTCAATGCCACTCAAGCCATTTTTGCTCGATGCTCGACAGACGGGCTATCCTTTGGAAGGAGCTCGTCTTGATATTGTTGAACAGTTTGCCAACTGTTACGAACATGCCCGACATGACCCAGCTGTAACTACTAGCTTACTTTACTATTAATTTGTGTTACTTTTGTCATTCTATAACCGCTTCAGGGTGGCCCCAAACCTGGGAAACCTGGAATACTTATCTTCTGAAACTGGAAATTTCATGACCTTGAACTCCCAAAATAGGGGTTTTTGGTGATTTTTTTGCGATTTCCGGCTGCGACACACATTTTAAGAGTGGATTGCGCCGAAATGGCTCGAGATGGACCTGGACAACCTGTGTATGACATTTTTAGCACAGAACGTACATTTTTTAAGAATCTAAGTTCCGATCTCTTGAATTCAAGGAGTCTTCCGTACGGAGGCCTCAAATTTAAGTATTTTTCAAGATGCATTAATATCTTATTGCTGTAGGCCTACACTGATTGCCAAAATGGCAGGACCACTGCTATCGCGCGTCACGTGAGCTTTGCTCAAATTACTTGTCTCACATTTTCTAAAATCCAGAACTATCACATGTTGTGAGACTGGGTTACCATTATGTACTGTTATAGAGGGCAAGTGTTATAATGTTGTCATATTGCTGCAGGAATATACAGCGTCACATTATGAGGAATTTGTGAGATTGCTGAACCAACTGCTTGCCCAGTAAGTTTATCGGTCTTTTAACAAACTGTCATTTGTGCTTGAATTTTGTACAAGTAGCTGAGCTGTAAAGAAGTGAATGAAAATTTCAGGAATAAATGTACCATTCAGAAAGTTGTCAGTTTTGCTGTATTTGTTTTTTTGCTAGCAGTTTTAATCATGTAAAAGAAGAAGGTTATGTTTTTACCTCTATTTTTTGTTTGCCTGTTTGTCTGTCGGTCCTCATGGTAACTCAAAAAAGTTGCATGCAAATTACGAACAGATTCTGAAGAAATATCTTGTTGCAGTGAGGCGTTGCCTAAAGGTTGCTGGATTTGGATTGTAGCTTGGAACCAGGATTTTTGACAACTTTTCATTTACTGTTGATCAACAGCCAAGAACAAAACACAATCCTCGGTATAGGTTTAAACTCGGTACTAAATTACTAATGTTCTCTTCTAGTAGTGTAACGACACATTTTGGGTGTGGTGGTTACTTTAATGGTAGTTTTGTTCCAAATTTTCTGCTGAGACTGTCATTGAAAGAATTTTTGAAGTCTGTCAATGTCTGGCGAAGATATGGACGACAGCTTAGTGCCATGTTTTTCGACTTTTTGTGCCACATACTGTGTGGCACATAAACAAAAAGCCCAGATGTCGCTAGGATAGTCGACTATACTGGTTGTCATTGACCTTCAGGGTCATCCAAGGTCAATGATTTTTATGTCATCTGAAAGCCAATATGCAACTTCCTATTAATGATCAATAGCAACCTAGGCCCTATCTCACGGCTAAACGGCGTTTAGCCACAATAGTGCATAATGGCCTTCAAGGTCATCCAAGGTCAATGATTTCCATCTAATCTGATAGCACATATGCCACTTCCTATTAGTGATTAATAGTAACCTAGGCCGTATGTCTTACAGTTTCTGAGATATGGCCAGATTTCCACTGAAACACATTCAGCCCCCAATTTGAAAATGTTCCTCTTAGAGGCTGAAATTTTGCATGCCCAAGTTTAACACCCATGGCTAATTATTCGTATAAAAAGTTTTCCCCTTACGCCCTACTTGTTACGCAGGGTACATCCGTTAAAGATGGACGGACGAACAGACGGACAGATGACAACCATGCCAATAGCTCGACCGTTACTTAAGTACGGTTGGCTAAAAATGGAACATTCATGCATTACGTAGATCAAGCATTTGAACAGTTTCTGAAATTATTGGCTTTGATCGTTGCAGCAATGGTGGTTTTGTTAACACTTGAACGTAAATTTTTAACGTGATTACTCTTCACTGCAGTGATCAATACCGGTAGTGATCGTTTACGGAACTGTCCGATTGTTCGATCTGTGTAAAGCATTTATGTTTCTTTTTTTGGTGTCACCCTGAATGTATCAAGTGAATCATCTGTGTGTAGCATTCACAGCAAGAATTGCAGTGCAGACAGTGCAGCTCCGAGGCAAGATGTCAAGTCAGGTTCAGCAAAAACGGACCCATCGACAGCAGGCTTGTCAGTTCAGTTCATGTCACCCGGTGGCAACAATAAAGCAGCAGCCGCTGATGACACTGTACCATCTCAACGCATTGCTAACTATGCTGTAGCTTCTTCTGCATCAGGCACTAGCGCTGCTGCTAAGAAAGACAAGGATGCTAAAGACATTTTGTAAGCTGATTCCATGAAGACAAATGATTTGTTAATAGTCAATACATATTTGATGTGCATTCAGTGTGCTTGATCTTCCGTTCGACATCACGTCTTTACTGCTTGACTCTAGATATTCAGACGACATCTCGACTTCTTTTGTTTCGTCGGTCATACCTGGACAAGTTTATCTGACAGTTTACTAAGACAGTCTGCATAGGGATGGAGTGCTCAGTGATGGGTAGACAGAAATGATGCTCATTATGCAGGTCGCAATAAACACTGTTATGACGATGATGATGGTGGTGGCGGGCCTGAAGAAGGAGTTCTTACTGACAGGTGGATGAGACTGTGCTTACATATGTAGTGGCTACTGGTAGGTCAGGTGGCTCAGCGGTTAGGACGTACAATTCGAAATCGAAAGGTCCCTGGTTCAACTCCAGCTGGTCTGCTACCAAGTAACAACTCCTCACAAGTTGTTCACACCTAACTGCCTGCGTAGGTGTAAGTAGTCTAGTGGTTAGTGTCGACTTGTCACTTTCAGGTTATGGTTTGATTCTCACTGCTGGTCATTTGCAAGCAATCTTGAGCAAGTTGCTAACCCACTATGTGCTCGGGCCAACTCAGCCTCCTACCTTCCATGGGATGGGAAATGAGTAGTAGCTTACGGGCTATGGGGCGAAGGCTTAGTGTGGCTGATTGGGGCAGTATTATGTCTGCTTGCTGCAAACTGTGGGTCCAGTTGTTTGCTGATGCAGGCAATGGATGGCCACATAGTACGCTGTGGGTATCATTAGCTCATGCCACTTTCAAGATTGCAAAAGCGCTTTTGGTCTTGAATTTGTCTCCTGAGAAGTACTATAACAAGTACTGAACTTTTATCTTCACCATTTTATAAGTTGTTAGGTTAAAACTGACTTGAAGCTTAATAACACTGTCAGCTGCATAGGCATGCATAGCAAGCTGGGCTAACAGAATTCATCAGTAGGGTCCACAGTTTTCCGCGGGCCGTGGAATTTCGAGCTGAGCTGCAGAATTTGCCCTTTACCACGGAATTTTGATATTGCCGCGGAATGTTGCAAAATTTGACACAAATTAAGAAATGATAGGTGATTAGTACGATCGTCTGCTTTAAACCAACTATATCACGAAGAGAAATCAAACTGAACTGCCTAAAACTGCGTCCCTACTAATAATTACCACCGTATATGGCACAATCGTAAATTAACACAATGCGACTAATTGACAAATTGCACTTTTAAAAAGAAAAAAGATCGATAATTTCCTTTGTATGTTGCTAGCATAACTGAGCGCCATGCCAGCATCCAAAAACTGAATTTTTTAAAACAGAATAAAGCTTAGTTAACACACAAACGGAAGGACACGGAATTTGGACAATGTTGCCACGGTGAGCCGTGGAATTTTGCAAACTGGCCCACAGAATTTGGCAAAATTTACCACGGAAAACTGTGGGCCCTATTCATCAGCTGCTTCATGGTTTGTTTGTTACAGTTCATTGTATACACCATTTGTGTCCAACTAATATACTTGTACAAACAGTTGCATGCTCAGTTGCAGAGAAACGGAATAAAAACTATACAAAATAATGCCATCCTGTGAAACAACTCTGATTGCATGTGATGCACATTGCGTACAGCTGTTTTTGGAGACACTGGTGCTGGTGACATTAATAATAATAAGGCTGGCGATGCACCAGACCTCTAGTCACTCCGAGTCCAACACTTCGTTTTTAACTTTTTTTTGTTTTTAATCCCCGGGAACCTTTACTATCGGGGATAAAAAATTATAATACATTTGTATAGCACTGTAGTGCCATAACTTCAGAGGCACTGAAATCGTTATCTGCTAACAAAACATGTCAACAGAGCCTGAGTAATTTGCTTGTACAAAGATTAAAAATTTGACACATAAACGTTCACTCAGGCCTGCAACCAGCTGCATGTACAAGGGGGGGAGGTTGGAAATAAAAAGCTAAGAGACAAATATAAAGCTAAGCATAATCAGATAAGTTAGTGAGCAGAAATGTGCCAAGTGGGTTGTGTACAGCATCACATGCAAGCATTAGCCCTGCTGCGCATTTTGCATCAATTAATGCCTTATAAACAACTGCTGATCACTGTTCATCAAATACTATGTTGCACAAAAATCAACTATGAATGAAATAATGTTATTGCACTAAAAGTTGTACATGATAAATTATAGCATGTTTAGTGCTATTGCTAACAAGGATAATATCCTTGTTCTAATAATGTAAGCATTGTAATAATGTTTTGGCAGTAACTTTGGCAGTGTGACTTTGCCTTTCATATTAGTCCGTGCTGTACGATACGCTGCAGTTTGGCACTTGTGTTTGCATCAAACTGGACGCTCTGCAATGCAACAGAGCAGAGTTAAATTTATATCAGTGATAGAGTATATTGGCATAATGTTATATATAGTTAGTATTTCGTTACACTCTATGTTCTGTACCAGTTCACAAAACTTTGGTAAAGATGCCAAGTCAGTACAACTGCAATACCGGTACACCGGGAACCAACAAGCAAATTCTGTTTATGAAAATTTTGGTCATACTTACACAGACACGCACAGATAAGTCACAACAAAGATCATGCCAGAAATTTTACTCACTCGTGAGTATAGTCTCTGCGCTTCCTCTTCGTCCTGCTGTATTCCACGACCGAGACTAAGGCATCGAGCGAAATAGAAGCATGCCATTGAAATGCCTTTCTTGATGTAGTCTTCCATGCAGTCGGTTCGACGACTGATGTCGGCGGCATCTTCAAGTAGGGACACACTAAACACACAAATAAAGCCACAACACATTACATAATTTATGGTTTGAATATTCTGAATACGTTAATGGCTTCACATATCCACATGTAAGCTTACTGTCAGTTATCACCAAAAATGCTTAAGCAGTAACTTCATGGAGTTAATCAAGTTTATTTTGGGGTTCCCAAAGTGTGCTTAGAAAATTATTGTTAGACTGAGAGAGATTTTGCAGGTCCAATACCTTTCTGTTCCAGCAATTGGCATCAAAAGATGGCTCAGCCAAAACAATTCCAGAAAAAAAAACTGAACCAGCAACAATGAAGATGGTACTGAACATAAACATTACAGGCACATGGTGAAGTTACATCAATAAAAAAGTATAGTAGTTAATCTTACCATAACGGAAGTTCCCTTTTGTTAATATTAAACATTAATATTAAAAACATTTCTTTTCACTGCCTGACTGACTGTCGTCTAACACCCCTGAAGCTCTGCATACGGCGCTGTATAAATATAAGTAGTCGGAGTGCAAAGACTGGAAATGACTGCCACTAGAACACTGCTATTTCCCAATCTGAATAAACCTTATCACCACTTGTGGGAAAATTATGGGCTGAAATCAGTTTTATTCTAAACTTTCAGCTGTATATCAGCAGTCACCACCACTGGTGGAATGCTCATTGTGAATTTGGTAAATGTGTAAATGAAACAAAAATAATAGAATAACACGTCATTGGTTAACAAAGACGACAACTGCAAAAAGTAGTAACAGTTTTTAGCAAAGATTTTTTACTGTATCTGAGGGCCTTCCGAAAAATGCACTTTGGGTGGGTACGATTCAACATCGAGATCTCCAAGGTCACTGGACCAAACTTCACCAGACTTGTTTCGCCTAACGCAGGAGGAATCGTGATAGACGGAATGACTATCCGATTTTGAATATCTTCATCCATTTCGGAGATATTCGCCGCCGAACTTCGAAGTCGTCCGAAATCAGGCCAAATTTTGCATGTTTTTGGCCCCTGAAATTTTTTTGGGGTGCGCCCCCCGAAATTTTGGACTGGCATTATAAAATCGGGCCTAGTACTGACCATCGTGCAAAATTTCACTCCGGTCGGCCCACGCATCTCGGAGATCTCGCGAGGAAAAAAAACATCTGCAGAAACTTAAGTCCGCTTACGGGCGGACTAATAAAAGCTGCAAATATGATGCACATAGCAAGAGGCTGTCAATACCAAAAGGCTGTCAGTTTTTGGCCCACCCTCTATACATAACACTCGTGCAGTAAAAAACAACGAAATGGCATGGTTTATTTGCTATCAGAATAAAAACTGTGTTTAAACCTGGCTGCCAGTTCCGCAGACTTTGTGTAAAGTTTACAGCGATAGTAATATGCCGCCAGCTGGCCCATTGCGTAGACATTGCCACGCCTTGACGCATCTTTGAGACATATCAGCGCTTTGTCCATATTCTTTGCGATGCCCAAACCCTCCATATACATTACTCCAAGTGCTCCTGGAACACAATAACTTACATCTTCTCTCTGTGTCCATATACTGAGTCAGACGGCAGTAATTAGATTTTCAAAACTCGATGCACAATATCAAGTTCTGGGTCTGAAAATGGGCCTATTTTTGGCATATGTGGTCACACTGTGATCTTCGCCTTTCGGTCCCAGCACTTAACAGTACGTCTTTGTCCCAAAATGCATTAATGACAAATACACGCCAAAGGTAACATGGAAATGATGATAATGTACACACACTTACATGCACAGATGAATAATCTCTCCAGCACCATCTAACAGTGTTGGAGACATAATAATACCCAGTGGCGGATCTAGGCTTCCGTCAGGGGGGCTGGAATAGCCCCTTCAGTCCTCTCCCTCTTCGCCCTCCTATTCTCCTTTTCCCTTACCTTTTCTTCTTCTTTTTCTTTTCCCCTCCCCTTCCCTTATAAGTAGGACCCCTTGAATCCAGCTATGGGGTCTAGGTTAGCGCTGTGAGCTCCCTCAGTGGGGTTTGTGGTGAAGCCCCAGCCGAAATCGAATTTGGTGCATTATAGCCTAAAAATATAGCATCTGATGGCAATAATTTTAATCATTTTCCTGACTTAATTAATTAGCAGTTCGGCAGAGCATATGAGGTGTTTACTTATGCATAGGGGCTCAAGAGGGGGGAGTGGCTGCACGTCCAGTCCACCCCGTACCCCTTTGGATCCACCAATGATAATACCCATAGAACTAAATAAGTTGTCATAATTTGCCATAAGACTTCTGCACCATCTTGCTGGAATGTAGCTACCAGTACATAAATAACTGCAAGATTTCCTCTTTTGTCCTTCATATCCAGACATACTCATTTTGACACATCACTGTCATGGTCTTGAAAACATACTAGGCAACATTAAATCCTTTCATGATGACGATGTCATTTGCAAACCTTGTGATTCCAGACTTCCATTTCCACAAGCCTCCGTATGCCAGTAAAAAGCCTTCTTTAAATCCAAGTTATCTTCCGATGAATAGAACAAGCCAAGTGTTGACTGGGCTTTGATATTTGCTTTAGGATTTCCATCATCAGCTGCTAGCAACCAGTATCTGCAGCACAGACACAAGTCATCTGTTACCATGTGAAATTTTTAGTACTGATGACATGCTTTGTTCTTAGATATGCTGTGAGCTGTGGTTGTATACTTTTATACTTTTTTATACTTTGTCGTATATTTTGCACTTTCATGTTTAGTTTTTTTTTAAACTTTCATTCAATTGTTTTCAAGTGATTCTATTCCATACTTCGTGTCAGATATACTTTAGTAACTGAAACGAGATCAAGAATGAAAAACGTTGGTCTTCATTTCACAAAAAAACATGAACTAGAATTCTAGGCGGAAAAAATGAAAACTACATAAAATAAAAATTATGGCAAACAGAATGAATTTATTGCAATGCAATAAAATGTATGAAACTGCTTTCTACTCGTTTTTTTAATCAAAACTTTGTTTGTTTTCTTTTTATGGCCAAGTTGCACGAAAAAACATATTGGCTAAATATGTGTAGAATGTAATGCTAAATTAATAATACGCCAATCAGTTGAAATAAAAATATCACATTGAATTAATTTCAATAAAAATAATGTTGTGCGAACGGAATGATGACGTCACCAGACTACGTTTTGTTTATAGCATGTATCGCAGCGTGTGAGAAAGTTTCATGCCACGCCACGACCTGGCCGTAGAGTCGATGCAGCGCACACTCAGGGAGGGGAACTCGCTTGCATTCCAGAAGCGAAAGACGGACTCTTGTCGACCATTTATGCAACTGAAAGGGCATACAGTCGTCCTACTTTCGGTATGACAGCGACTTTTCAAAATGCAAGCGAAGTCTTTTCGCCCGATACCGCACTCCATTGATGCTGCTAGTGTTCAAATTTTGTCAAACACTACACTGACGCTAATAGTTGTTTTTGATGACAGTTTCGTCACATTTGTCCACTGTAAACTTTATTTTTGCAGTATAAAGATAACACTAGGAACAGGAAGATTAATAAATATTGACAAATTAACATTTGATTAAGCCAATTAGACCTTTATAACAGTTATGTAAACTGATGCGACTTGGCCTTTAAGGGCATGTCACTGATGGGGAGCACATCTGACTCCTCAAACCAGAGACAAAAATAGTCATGGTCTTGAGAAAAGTCCTGGTCACAGTCTTTGTCTTGGGAGAAGTCTTATTTACACCATGCTATGCACTGAGTAGATGTAATTAGAATGTACAAGCAACCTCTCTGCTTCAGACAGTGAGACCCTCACACCAGCACCCTGGTAGTAAGCTCGTCCAATGTTAAACTGTGCCGCTCGCAGTAGGTGACTGGCTTGTGCTTCACACGATGTTGCCACGCGATGCATGTACTCAAATCCACGTTTCTGCAGCACAAACACTGAAGTATAAATGGCCCAGCAAAGTTATTACAGCTAAAATCTGTCATCCAATGACACCCATTCATAGTTAAAACAGAAGTTGGAACCATAAGAAGAGAATTAGGAAAAGTGGTACCATATAATATGGGTACCGTAAAACTGCTAATAGAAGCTGCTTGCTTCTATCAGAACAGGGGTCTAAGTCAAATGTTCTAACAGAAGCCAGCAGCTTCTATTAGAACATTTGACTTAGACCCCTGGCTTGTATTAGAGACCTGGCTTTTATAAGAGAGCTGGCTTCTATTAAAACATTGTCAACTTGCAATACCAGGGTAATGTACTTATTCTCTACAGGGTGCGGCAGAAAAAAGTGGACCCCTAAATTTTTTCGCCATTTTTCAGCAACCATTTGGGATTTTAATATGAAATTTTACAGCTTTATTTACAGAAACCTTCTACATCTTACTGCCAAGTAAAATGTGATTCTGTTGAAAAACGACGAAGTTATAGACTTTTTAACATGACCACCTACCGATTTTTCAGCATTCAAAATCGTTCATGCTAAAAATGCTATTTAATTTTCAAAAACTGGTTACACGTTACTGCCGTTGACGTCACAGTGACGTTTTGATAAACAGCAATTTTTACTGTTTATAAATTATCACTATATTATCATTCCTTTAAAGCAATCATCAGCTGCTCACCAGATTCATCTTCCAGCAGGACGGTGTGCCTGGCGCGTCAGCACACACAGCGCACAACGCCGCGCAGCGCACAGAACTGGCTGCGGGCCAGCTGTCTAGATATCATCACAAAAGACCAATGGCTTCCAAATTTGTTGAATATAAACCCAATGGACTATCACGTATGGGGTGCAATGTTGGAGGCTTACTGCAAGCTCAAAACAAAGCTGAAAACAAGCGCCAAACTCAAGGTAGCGCTTCAGGTTATCTGGGGCAACCTGCCACAGGGACTGATTGACAAGGCTGTAAAAGATTTCTCAAATAAGGCGACTGGAGGCCGGTGTTGTTGCTTGGAGCTGGTGGTGAACACTTCGAACATTTGCAGTGACAATGGAATTCTGACATTTGATCATTATTTAACTGTGTCGTTTCAAAGATGTTATTAAATTGGTGTTGTAGCCGGAACATTTTTGAATGCTGAAAAATCGGTAAGCAGTCATGTTAAAAGTCTGTAACTTCGTCGTTTTTCAACAAAATTAAATTTTACTTAGCAATTAAATGTCGAATGCTTTAGTAAATAAATGTGTAAAATTTCAAATTAAAATTCCAAGTAGTTGCTGAGAAAACAGCGAAAAACTTTAGGGGTCCACTTTTTGATGCACCCTGTGAATAGAGTGCAAAATATTACTATTATTATAATACAATTTAGATTGAGTGTATACTACTACTGCACGTACAACCACTATTACTACTGCTACTACAACTACTAATACACTTACTACAACAACTACTTCTACTACTTGAATGTCCAGCTAATATTGGAGACCCAGCTTATGTTGGGACCCGGCTTCTATTTGAGACCTGGCTTTTATTAAAATATCAAACTCAGATCTCCGGCTTGTATTAGAGACCTGTCTTGTATTGGCAGTTTTACTGTATTTGTCTAAACTTGTGATTACGAAAATAACTTAAAAGGCTATGGTCTAGTGTGCAGACATGAGCCTAGTATTGATCAGTAATCACTTAGAAACCGTAAATATCTGATGTCAGTTAGAGTAACTATGCATATATCATGCTTTGTAATTTCTGTTTTTATTACTCCTCTCAGTTTTAGTTGGCAAAAAATCATCAACATTTTTAATATTAAGTAATCACAGGCTGAATGGTAGTTCAAGCCCTGTGTTAACGGCGACTTCTCTTTCTTATGGGAAAGCCAAAAATTCGACCCCCCACAGAATCAAAACCCCTGACCCGATTGAGATAAAATTTCGCACGGTTGAGT
>Ga0209367_1007471_pt1 | contig 15065 bp, 13 predicted proteins | sample WorMetLIZISLAND2_FD_187412 | JGI IMG/M metagenome (GOLD analysis project Ga0209367, IMG submission 187412) | Marine gutless worms symbiont microbial communities from Max Planck institute for Marine Microbiology, Germany - Olavius geniculatus... ... | reverse complement strand
ATGCATTGGTATACGCCGAACGTGCATTGTCGATTTAGGGTAGGTCAACATGAGCGCTTATAACTTTGTTCGTAGTGGACTGAATTTCACAAAGTTTTTTTTGTTCAACGCCCAAAAGATCGTTTTCGTCAACGCCGTTTAGATTTTGTCGCTATCTTTATCGGTCCCAGAGATATTTGCGCTCAAACTCGAAAGTTGTCGTAAATCGTGCCAATTTTTGCACGTTTTTTGCCCTCCCAAATTTTAAGGGGGGCGGTGCCCCCAAAGGTTGTACTTGCGTTAACACCCCCACCTAGAGGCACGTCAAGTGCCAAAGATTCGTCGGGCTACACCCCCTAACTCTGAAGTTATAAGCCCTCATTTATTGCATTTTAAGCCAATTTTTGACCCCCCTTTGAAAAAAGTTGTAAGGGGGGCTCCCGTCCCCGGTGGGGGGTGCGCTAGTAAGACTTGGTCATTGTCTAGCGCGTGTAAAAATTTTGGGGGCGCAGCACCCCCTAGGGGCCGAAATATGTTCTTCTGAAAAATGCGCTTAGGGTATGTCAACATGAGCGCCTATAACTTTGTTTGTAGTGGATGGAATTTCACAAAATTTTTTTTTTGTTCAATGCCGAAAGGATCGTACTTGTCAACGCCGTTTAGATTTTGTCACTATCTTCATCGGTTTCAAAGATATTCGCGGTCAAACTCGAAAGTTGTCGTAAAGCGTACTAAATTTTGGACGTTTTTTGTTCTCCCAAATTTTAAGGGGCGTGGTGCCCCCAAATTTCGTACGTGCGTTAACACCCCAACCTAGGGACGCGTCAAGTGCCAAAGTTTCGTCGGGCTACACCCCCTAACTCCGAAGTTATAAGCGCTCATTTTTTGCATTTTAAGCCAATTTTTGACCCCCCTTTGAAAAAAGTTGTAAGGGGGGGCCGCCGTCCCCGGTGGGGGGTGTGCTAGTAAGACTTGGTCATTCTCTAGCGCGTGTAAAAATTTGGCGGTGCAGCACCCCTTAGGGGCCGAAATATGTTCTTCCGAAAAATGCGCTTTAGGTGGGTACGAGTTCACATTGAGATCTCCAAGGTTACTGGACCAAAGTTCACCGGACTTGTTTCGCCTAATGCAAGAGGAATCGCGGTAGATAAAGTAAAAATCCGATTTTGGATATCTTCATCTGTTTCCGAGACATTCGCCGCCGAACTTCGAAGTCGTCCGAAATCGGGCCAAATTTTGCATGTTTTTGGCCCTGAAATTTTTTTGGGGTGTGTCCCCCAAAATTTTGGACTGGCGTTATAAAATTCAGCCTAGTACTGACCATCGTGCAAAATTTCAAGCCGGTCGGCCCACGCATCTCAGAGATCTCGTGCTCGGAAAAAAAATTTAAAAAAATAAAAAAAAACATCTGCAGTAAAACATAAGTCCTTTTTCGGGCGGACTAATAAGTCTTTAGAGCTGCGCAATAAACTGCAGCAGAAAGAGTCCAGATGTTGCCACAAGGTTAAGCTGCTGCCATTGTTCTCAAACTTGGTTCTAACAAGAAGCCCAGCTGACGCTAGGGTGGGGCCGACCATACTGGTTGTCACTGACCTTGAAGGTCATCCAAGGTTGATGATTTTTATGTCATCCGATTCTGAAAGAGCATATGCCACTTCCTATTAGTGATTAATAGTAATCTTGGCCATATCTTTCACCATTTCCGAGATATGGCCACTTATAACTTGAAACATTCCATTTCATGTTAGTGAAACATTCCATTGCGTTATGACTCTTCAATGTCATCCAAGGTCATCGATTTATATGTAATTTGAAAGCCAGTATGCAACTTCCTATTAGTGATCAAAAGCAATTTAGGCCCTACCTTGCACCGTTTTGCCACAGAACATCCATGACAAAGATACTACAGGTGGACAAACGACAACAATCACAACAAAGCTTACAGCTTAGCGGTCGGCCCAAAACTAATAAACTGTCATATTTTGTTAAACTGGAAAATGATAATCGCAACACATTAGCAGACAACTGGTGACCAAAAACTGATGAAAAGTCGAGAGAACATGCATCAAATGACCTCACATTCCTCCAAGCTGCACGCGCCGGCTTCTATCTTCAAGCCAATGCCGCGACGGAAACTGCTGTATCTTTCCTGGTCAACAATTCAACCACTGGGCAAATAATACCCTCATCTGCAGCTCAACTGCCAATGAATCGACAAATCAACTAATAAACTAATGGCTGAGACACAGTGTAGTAGCGTCAGAAATATGAACATGACATTGAAAGTATGGTAGTGGGGTAATATGAACAGTAATATTAACAGTTGCGGGTAATACAAACAGGTCCTACCGTATACATGTAGCTGTGTTTGCAATACTAACACATTTGTACATTTAGGCTTTTTTTTGTAAATTTTCTAGCTTATCACATGCTTGTGATTTATGCTTAGGGTAAAATGAACAGTTCGATTTTAACGGCTCTTGGTGTAGTATGAGTACACACTGTTCATATTACCCACGCAATGTGTTCATGTTACCATCCATGTCGGGAATATGAACACTTTAACGCTCTTTTCAAACACTCATTTTTCTAAAATTTTAACCAATTTTTATTACTTTTTCAGTCACCTTTCATAAATCTAACATCCAAAATGCATCGTCATGCTATGCGATTATGTATCACTGCAATAAACATTATCTCGCTTAAGGTGTTCATATTCCCCCACCCCCTTTACAACAAATGCACTGGACACACAACCAGTGTGTATTCTTCATCCAGCCATTGTAAACAGTAGAGCTGTCGAAGCGTTAATTTTTTTAATGCATTAACGCACTGCGTTAATTACGCGCGAGAGCTAGCTAGCATTACTAGCTAGCTATAGCGCGTATTAGCTACGGTAATTCTGTCTTGGTGTCTTAGTGTCTGTCACAACCCGGTACCGATCGGAGCCCAGGTGAGATAGAGACTTCTGGTTTACACCGTCTGATAGCTTAGAGTCTCTAGTATTTTGTGACAAAATTTCATGCCACTGGGTGAAGGGGGTGCCAACGAACGAGGGGGAGAACGAGGGGTACCCCCACCCCTTAAAAAGCGGTATTCTACATAATATATTGGCTCTTCTAACGTGAAAATGGCTGCAGATAGGCACTAACATGCTGCTTATCGTAACAAGCACTGGCAACGAGCTTCTTAGAAATGTCAACATTGATGGCCTTGAATGACCTTGAACCCCCAAAATAGGGGGTTTTAGTGAATTTTTCGTGATTTAGGGCTGCGACATGCACTTCAAGAGTGAATTGCACCAAAATGGCTGGAGATAGACCAAGACAACCTGCGTATGAAATTTTCAGCACTGAATGTAGATTTGAGCAATTTAAGTCCGGACCCTCTAGGTTCAAAAAGGCCTGCGCACGCGGGTATCAAATAGGGGTTCCCCTCTTAAAAGTGGTTATTTACCCGCTGCTGGCTTGCCTAACGTCAAAATAATTGCAGATAGGCACAGACATGCTGCTTAACATAACAAGCACTGACGACGGGCTTCTTAGGATTGTCAACACTGATGACCTTGATTGACCTTAAACCCTAAAAATAAGGGGTTTTAGTGATAATGGCGATTTTTGGCTGCAAAAGAGTGAATTGCAATGAAATGGATGGAGATAGACCAAAATGACCTGTGAACAGGAATTGCTATAGGCTCTCGTGCATCTCATGAGCATTAGCTCAGATTTCCTGTTTTTTAACGCATTAATCAACGCGTTATTAATGCACCCAGGCCCATCGAGAAAGAGAGTAGGGGAGGGGGTAAGTTACCCCAGGCCTGCGACGTTTGGGGGCCCACCTGTAAAATATAGAAAGTTAGAATCACATTTTAAACGTATAATCAACAATAACTGCCGTCATAGCTAGCACAAAATTAGAAATCTATTAGCCTGTTGTCAAAATAATTATTTATTTACAGTAGTGATAGAACGGCAACTACAGTTTAATCACTTGAATTCATTCAATTGTCAAATAACCACAGTTTAACGGAATACTGGAACTTTTGGTTCACTGAATTTAGTAAATTAACATAAGTTTTCGTATGTGCGTTAATTTTTTTTAATGCGCATAATTTATTAACACATTAACGTGTTAATTAATGCGTTAATTTGACAGCTCTAGTAAATAGACTAGATTGTTGACATTCTCTGGAGAAAAAAATGGCCATTTATTTGTTGACAATACAATGCTCATGGGCACTGATGCAACTTTAATTGAAAATCTAATGACAGAAACTTTTAAACATCAAAATTTTTTAATGATCTAATGTCATAACTAATCTTTAATTTCTACAGTTCTAAGTCAAAATCAATTCAACACACATCTATATGGTGCTGTGCATTGTCTCAAAGAGCAAGCAAATGAACGCACTTTGACGTGTGTGTCAAATAATCCATCTTCAACAATCTTCACTGCATTGCGCAGACCACGAGCAAAGCAATCCATTGCACCTGTTTGACACAACGGAAATGTGTAGTTGTTGTGGTCACTGTCAGTGGTGATAACAACTACAACTATTATGAAAAGAACTGTGATGAATACTGCTGTGTAGGCATCTAACTTTTAAATTTGCTACAGTGATCAAAAGCTGCAGTTCAATTGTAATATAGCACAGTATTAACACTGTCTTATTTTTACCTCCGCCAAGGAGGCAATGTTTTTGCCAGACTTTGTTTGTCTGTCTGTCTGTGTGTGACCAAGATAACTCAGAAAGTTATAAACAGATCTTTCTGAAATTTTGAGGGTATGTCGGGCATGGCATAAGCTACAAGTGCTTCAATTTTGGGCGTGATCCGGAAGGAATCCTGGATTCTGGATCACTTTGAAATTTTCGTTACCATTGCTTTCAATGGGGCATAAGGGAAACCGCTGACAAACCGAAGACGGTGCTGCCACCTAGCGAACAACATTGCCTTGGCGAAGGTGTGCGGGCTCTGACTGCTTTCTAGTTTACTAATTCCAATATCGCACCATCTAAAGCATGTAGCATAGAGCAGTGTAAATGATTTTAATTTTGATGTCACTGTGTTTTCATCCATTTAACATTTTGTTTTGTCACCACATGTGCTGTAATACAATTTATTACAGACTAACTTGAGACATGGACAAACGGTCACAAACCGATGTGAGCAACAAAAAGGTCGATGACGTCAGTGGATTCTCGACGGAGTTTGGCATCAAAGTTCAAACCACCTGGTTGAATACCGCCCTGCTCCAGAACTGTCTGTAATCAATCCATCAAGATCATTTTCAAAGTCTATCTCCTCCATCCATTTACAAGATGAACTGACAACTGATTCTAAAACTAGGGAACAATGTGTAACTTTCATCGGGCCGGATTTTTGATATATGACCTTGTTTTTGTGTCACGCGACTTTAAACTTCACTGATTAAGCCTTGCGCACACAACACTGCAAAACTGGTACAAAGGAGTCGACCAATGCAGTGCTGTATGGGGGCTAATTTTTACAGTTCTCCCAATCATCAACGTCTTGCTGCTGCTGCTGCCATTTTAACCTGCTTCCTTTTAAAAGACACTTGCTGAAAAACTAACATAATACTACTACTGTATTTCACCTTCGTTTTTATTCAGGTACTTCGTATGCATACAAGGTGGGCCAAAAAAAGTAAACTATTGCATTTTGTCCATATCTTTGCTAAATATTGATTAATTTTCACAATTTTTTCACCAGTGAACTCTGCGAGAAATTTGCCACTCAGTGGCATGCACACCACACTTATTGTGTCGCTACTCTACCTTGTAAAATAAAAAATATCTAAAAACATACAATATCTACTGATGGACAGAAGGTCTAATGGTAAATTTGTTAAATATTTAACTAAAAAGTTAATATATGAGTTATAGTAAGTGCCATAAACATCGGAAGACATATTAAACATTTTTTTCAAATAATTTTAACGATTTTACTGTGCAATAATTTTTAACGTACACTAATGCTGGTTTATGGCTGCAATTTTGCTCAGTTAACTTTATCAGTATACAGTGCATATTTTTTTAACATGAAAACTTACTCCATAGCTACACCTAAAACTTTTTGACACTTATTATAACTTATATTTAACATTTTACTTTAATACTTCTAAAATTTACCACACGACCTTATTACCATCCGTAGACATTGTATGTTTTTGGATATTTATATTTTAAAAGGTAATGTAGTGACAGAAAGGTGTCATGTGCATGTCACTGAGTAGCAAATTTCTTCCAGAGTCCACTGGTGAAAAAATTGTGAAAATTTGTCAATATTTAGCGAAGATATGGACAAAGTACAATAGCTTACTTTTTTGGCCCACCCTGTATGTACTCAGTTGCAGTCTGTCAGTTGTTTATCAAAGATTTTAATTGATTGAGTGACTGACTGGCCCCCCCCACCATGGTCGGCCACTTTGACGTGGTGGTGGGGCTTAGTGCTGTGATGACCTGAAAGATTTGTAAAATCCGCAAGGTAGGAGCCAACAAAGTGCCAACCAGAATTCGATAGAACAGACGTGCTGTACTTTACCAGTGCTGATGCACTGGCTAATCTTCGGCTTTCACACCAATTTCGGCTTTCTATGGTTTCACAACTGTCCACGGCTTCATAGCTGTTTCTTGTAACCTTATGGTTACATTCGAAGATGCGCATTAGGCCGAACTGATACGGCCTCAGTGCTGGGCAGGTGTAGCAGCCTGCCCACCGTGGAGGTAAGGTAAAGTAAGGTAAGGTGACTGACTATCGTTGTTCCCGACTATGACACACATGCCAGAGTGGTCCTCAAAACAGAGTGCACCGTGCCAGCAAATAACCTCCTGCCGAGATGCACACAAAACGTCCAGTGACACCTGTCATGCTGCTACTATTAATACTACAGGCTGACGACTGCAGAAGGTGACAGGAAATGGTGAAAGAAAAGAAGCAAACCTTCATGATGAGAGTGCTGTTCTTAATGTCCATTGAAAACTGATCAGTGTCCCAGCCGAGGTCCGGTGACCCAGTGTTAGCATCAATGGAACCCAGCATTCCAAACCTGACACACATCACACGGTGTACACTGTGACAGTGTGGCATTCGCATATCGGACTGCGATGATGACAACTACAATGACAATGACTATAATCTGTGTCCCAGTCAAGATCCAGTGAAGCAGTGTATGTATAAACAAAGCCAAGCATGACTTGGTGGTATAGCAGTAGCATGCCAAACTGGTAACCCCAAGGTCGCTGGTTCGATTCCCATCTGGCACACTGCTAACTAACAATCTTGGGCAAGTTGTTCACACACATGTGCCTCTGACACTAAGCAGTATAATTTGGTACCAGTGGTGGACGAAGGGTGGTGATGCCCCGAGGCTGGGAAGGTAACCGTAGGTCTGGCATCACACTGGCCATGCGTCACGGACTTAGTGGTTTATCCACTTACGGGCTCAGCGGCCACAGAAAGAGATGAGCAGCCCGCCAATGCTATAGTCACTGAGTTATGACATGGTGAACGATCTTCAATCTTTCACTATGGTTATGATTATGAAAAAAGACTGCTATCATCGGTCACGTGACCATTCGACTCCTGGGGGTTGACTTCCTATCGGTGGTCCATAGTGACCATGCGCCTATCTCGCACCGTTACGGAGATATGCCACCTCAAAGATAATGGGGTCACGAGTTTGACCTTTTGGGGTCACGTGACGTCATCGGTCACGTGACCATTCGCTTCCTGGGGGTCGACTTCCTATCGGTGGTCCAGAGTGACCATGCGTCTATCTAGCACCGTTATGGAGATATGGCCGTTTAAGTTCTTCCAGGAAGGCTCTTCTAGGAACAGAGGTCGGTCGTTGGTCGGTCGCTGGTCAGTCAGTTGGTCGGTACTCAATATTACACTGATCTTATATACTCCTGTTTGCTATGTTAGGAACATAGCGCGCGAGGAGTAAAAAATAACATGCCAAGCCCACTCAAGAAATTTCGTCCAAAATCCATTCATAACTTTCTGAGTTATTTTGATTACATAAAGGACAAACCAAAAGGCATAGCCTCAGCATCGGATGAAAACTACCTGGGCTACTACTTCCAGTTTTAATTAACTGAAAATTCAGATTATGCTAACCAACAGTACTGAAGCACAAAACAGTAACATAATAACAGTTTAACCAACAAAAACTAAAAAAATATGTGGTTGGTAATTAACACAAATCTCTTCTGATTATAACATCTGTAAATGTTAAAAAAAATGTTAATAAAAGAATGAGAGAAGCTTACACAGAAGCAAAAACAACATCATGCTCATACGCATGTCCGGCCAGCGTTGTATGATTCGGCTCCACATTTATCTACACAAAATAATAGCAAAAACAGACAAGACAAAAGGCAAGACAAAAAACCGGACCTGCTTGAACGGCGACATCTTGAAGATGGTTAGCAGTATAAAAACATGCGATATGTCAAAAGTTTCAAAATGTTTTACAAAAAAAAACACCGAACTTGCACACCATCACTAAGTTATCCATGGTTGAACTGCCCACCCTGTTGATAAGCCAAAGTCTGACTTTTTGCCCACCCTGTAAATAAGCCAGACAGAAATGCATACGACTAACATTAACAGGTCCCGTGTGTTCACAATAAACAACACATATTTACATAAGAGTTGATGTAATAGACTGGCTACAGGTATAAAAATTTTAAATTTACATGCAAATTATTTTCGAAAATCCTTTTGTGTACATCTTTCTTTGTTCAAATTAAACAATATAGCTACACTTCAGTGCATGTAACAACTGAATACTAGGCACAGTACAGCACAAGTACTGCAAACTCGTATCAGTAAAACATCTTGAGACATGACTCATTGTTACTTAACGTAACAAAAGTAAGGATGATGGGCAAAGCAACAAAAGTACAATAGTGCCTATAAATGCTAAATTATAACACAAGTATTGAAGTAAAGATTATGAAAATGGACAGACAGAACATGAGGACAGAAGTAGCTAGCAGAAGAGATTGTCGCAAACCTGCCATTAATAATATGGAAGAAGAATAACTCAGCAACTGATATGTTCCTCTCAATGAAAAATTTTACAAACAATAACACCTGTGTAATGAATACACACCTTAAAGTGTTGTTCAAGACCGAACGTTTTCAGGAAACCGATCACGGTCATTGCATCTGTATCAAACACACGCAGTCGCAAACTGTTCAACACACAAAAAAAGATCAGTTTTGAAAAAAAAATTTCATCGTTCAGTTGACACACTTCAAAGTGTGATAAGACGTACTCGTGTGACTGAAGCACATAACATCTAATTCTACCACAAATGTTTACAATCTTTGTTTACATTTTTTTAAATAAATAAATGCATTTTGAGACTTTAGAGACATTTTTAATAAATGCCGAATAGTCAACGTGAAAATGACAGTGATTTAATTATTTAATACAAATAAGAAGTAGATGATTTTGTATTCAGATGTACTTACTTATATATGATGACAACAAAAAAACTTTATTCTAAAACTATGACTTGTGAAAATATGTCAAGTAAGGAGAGAAATGTGTTCATTTATTATTCAATATTTGCAAAATTTACATTTATTTTTCCATGTTTTACAAAAGATTTCTAATGATTACTATGTCTATGAATTCAACCACAACTTATATCAGAAAGGGCATCAATAAGCATGAATGATATCAGAGCTGCCTAAAAATGAACAGAAATAAAAAAATTCAGTCAAAAAATGTAGTAAAAACGGCTTAAAACATCTCACATACTTAGATGTTTTGCTTCTGATTGTCAGTACGCAGTACCAGTGTGAGTGATAGACTGAAAAACTTGAATCTGTAATAACTTGCGGCATATACTCAACTCAGTAGCACAATGGTTACAGCAATAGCAAACTGCTAAAATTACAAAATCACTATCACAATACGTGAGTTCATGTTTCGTCGCGAAGTAGGATTATCTTCTTTCTAATCGGCATACGCTTAATCTGACATCCGCTAAGAACCGAATCCGATTAACTTACTTCTTATCCATAGTTTAAAAAGTGAACTGAAAACTGATTAGAAAGTTTCTAATCGCTAGGGATTAAGAAAATACACCTATTCTTTTGCATTGGAGCTGTCTGGTGTTAATTGGTAATGCTCGGATTAACTTTGGTATTACCTGCCGTTTCCGATTATCTTTCTTCTTATCTGGTAGATAATCGGAAATGTTGGTTCTTAGAAGAAAGATAACACCGAATTCTAACTTCAGTTCATGTTTCCGATTGTCTTGGTATTTATTCTAAGAGAAAGTGCCGACCGAAGCGATAATCCTACTTCTCGACGAAACATGAACTCACGTAATGTACAAAAAACTACATTTCACACTCACCATAGTCATATTGATGCTTCATCGGTTCTTTGGCTTTTGGTTCTATCAAAAACTGACACTCCAGTCCTATCTTTTCCTTGTAATCTAAACATTACCAGTAAGGAAGCAAGTAATTGGCCTAAAATACTTGCCCTAAAATAATTGGTTATAATTTTAATCAAATAAAGAGTACGACATTCGTGAATAAAGCTTATTATGAAATAAAACAGATCAATGACACTGAATGGAAAATTCTCAGTAGGCTTCAAAGAATACAGATGTGATTTTTCTGCAATATACTAAATGGTGGGATTATTAGGCATTGCCTATGTTCAATTGTTCATATTTCCAAAAAATAATTACAGCCAGCAAAAATACCATATCACCTAAACAAAACATCTCGTTAAAGACCTTTAGAAAACCACTGAATACCGCAGAAAACCTAAAGACCAGCTGTCAAATAATTCCAATTAAACAAAAAAATGATAATATTAGCACCACAGCTAAGTTAATATAATACAAAAATCACTTCAAAAACCTCGCTAATATTGTGTATCCTTTCATCATTCTACAGACACAAAATGGAGTGACAAAGGACCACTTTGCTGACTCAACACAAACTAAACTACCACTGTCACAATTGAAACCAGGGGCCTAATTTACAAAACATCATACAACAAATATACGGCAATTCTACGACATGCGGAAGGTTTACAACAAATCTACCGCAAAAGTTACGACACAGTTACGACAAAATGTATGACAGCTCATTAGCCGTCGTACAACAGCATCAAGAACGCATGCAGTAATTATTTAGATTTTTCATTGGTGTATGATTCTCACACAGTGCCGTAATACATATAAATTTCATTTGCGGTAACTTCAGGCTGAGAAATTGCCACAGAATCAGTTCACTTGTTATTGTTCACATTGGTAACCATTGGCAATGGCAGAAGCCGACGATCGTCGTGCAGCGCCATGCGCCGGAAGCTCAGTGACACTGCATCGTGATTGGTTGAGGCCGCGGTTGAGGTCAACGTAACGGCGGTTGATTGGCTGGATAATTTTAGCGACTATGGAGTTACGACAAAATTGCGAGAAAGTTCCGAAGTCGTAAATCAGCTTTCAAAATTCAAACACGACGTTTTTAGGACAATCTTATGACATCGTAACTTGTTGATTTACGACAAAGATATGACAAAGTTGCGAAGATTTTATGACAATTTTACGATTGTCGTACGATGTTTTGTAAATTAGGCCCCAGCCTGGCTCAGTCTGTTGCTTTTTCAGCTCAAGCTGGCGCAACGAGTTTTGTTTACAGTTTGTCTCTGAGTTCTTAATTTCAGAACTCAGATTTGTACTTGGACCCTGAAGACATAAACTGAATAGACTCAAACTCAGTGATGTATGACTTGGAACTAGCAGCTGTACCACAAAATACGCATGCTTTTCTTCCAACAGCTTGCATGCTCTCACGGCACAATGGTGACAAAACTAAACAGTAAGGTGAAAACTAAAACCAAAAAATACAAAATCAAAAGCAACGTGCAGCTGCAGCAGCATTAGTAACTCACCAACGGCCATCGTGAAGAAAGCAGCCATGTGTGAGAGTTCGGCATGGACGTTAGTGTTCAGTAGACTCTGGAAGCCCTCACGTCCACCCCAGAACACTACAACCATCATCCACTGATAATCAACGGCTCGAGACAACAATGAGTTACACGTCAGCAATTATCTACTAATACACTCAACAAACTAAATCTAACTAGAAAGCAGTCACAGCCCGCAGGTACCTCCGGCAAGGCAATGTTATTCGCCAGGTGGCGTCACCATCTTCGGTTTTTGCAGCAGTTCCTTTATGACCCTTTAACGCAATGGTAACGAAAATTTCAAAGTGATCCAGAATCCAGGATTCCTGCCGGATCACGCCCAAAATTGAATCACTTGTAGTTTATGTCATGCCTGACATACCCTCAAAATTTCAGAAACTTCCATCCATAACTTTTTGAGTTATCTTGCTGACTTGCAGACAAACAAACAAACAAACAAACAAAAACCGGCAAAAACATTACCTCCTTGGCGGAGGTAATAATGATCTGCACTTTATAAAGTGCTTAGAAATAGCATCATATCCTCATGTGCCACCTAGTAAATTAATAAGCAAGCAAATAAGTAACTTAATTAGTTAGTTTGTAAGCAAGTACGTAAGAAAATCTGTATAGCGCACAATGCAAATAGGAAACCCACAAAAACTGACATGCAAAAGGTGGATGGGGATTAAAGGTAGTTTGTAGAAAAAGTCTTCAGTTGGCAACGAAATAAGGTAACAAAGTGTAACTGTAAACGTGTAAAGTCCACAGAAAGACTATTCCAAGTTTCAAGTTACAAAGCTCCTTAACTGATGAAACAACATAATGAATGAATAAACGAATAATGAATAAATCAAGCAATTAATACATGGCTGACTAAGGTGGTGGCATTTCAATATACACTGTGAAGCGTAAAAACACACGCACAAATTTTTTTTATCATAACTTGAAGACAAGTGATCCAATTTTAATAAGTTTTGGTACGAACATTCCTGATAAAACCGGGCATCAAATGACTGTTTAGTTTCCCACCTCACCCACTGTGTTTCTGCACTACCTGGGGGAAAAACGAACAGAATATTGCTTTTTTAACCACTGATATTATTGCTTAATAAAAAAACACACATCTGTCCATACTTTTTATCGTTTTAGCTGATAGTTTATTTAATTGTCCATTTATTAACTGCCTACAAAAATGTTTGAAATGTTGGCCCACAAACATGGACTCAGCAAGGAGACACTTTCTCTATTCGTTGATAGCAATGTCGACAACTTTCTGCTCCAGACCAATCCAGACTTCACCAATTTCTTCTTGAATTCATCAATATTCCTAAATGTTAACCTATTTAATAGACGTGCTGCTGCACAACAGTCAAACCTTGTAATTGATTGGCTGTTGGTGGCCACATATCCGGAAAAATGAAATTTTATAGTTTTTGTTGATTTTAATGCATATTTTGTCTGTTCTGTTTTTACCAGGTAGTGCAGAAGCAGATTTTGGGTGAGGTAGGAAACTGAACGACCATTTGGTGGCCAGTTGTATCATGAATATGTGTACCAAAAAATTATGAAAATTGGATAACCCTTGCTCAAGTTATGGCAAACTAGAAATTTGGGGCAAAGCTCAATGTGAGTCCGCCCGGCGTCCGAAGCCTGATTGGAGGGAAAATTTAGGGGGGGGATGAAATTCCCCCGGTAGTCATGCAGCCCACACTCAAACGCATTTGTATAAAGAAAATGTGCACTGTTGATTTAGGGTGGGTAAACATTAGCTGCATAATCTCTGGTGTTAGTGGATCAAAGTTCATCTAATTTTTTTATTCAACGCTGGATTAATTGTGCTTGATAACGCTTTTTACCGCTTGTCGATATCTTTATTTTTTCCAGAGATATTTGTGGTCAAACTCGAAAGTTGTCGTGAATCACACCAATTTCTGAACGTTTTTGCCCTCCCAAATTTTAAGGGGGCAGTGCCCCCCCCCAAAAAAGTTGTACCCACGTTATCACCCCCATCTAGCAGCATGTCACGTGGCAAAGTTTCATAAAACTACTCCCCCTGGCTCCAAAGTTCTTGCGGCTAATACGCTACATTTTAAGCCAATTTTGCCCCCTTGAAAAAAATTGTAAAGGGGTCCCCCGTCCCCGGTGAGGCGTGCGCCTGTAAGACTTGGTCATTCTCTAGCGTGTGTAAAAATTTGGGGGTGCAGCACCCCCTACGGGCCGAAATATGGTCTTCCGAAAAAGGCGCTTTAGGTGGGTACAATTTCACCTTCAGATCTCTAAGGTTACCAAACAAAAGTTTATCAGACTTGTTTCGCCTAACGTGGAAGGAATCGCAGTAGATCAAATACTTGGCTGATTTTGAATATATTCATCCGTTCCAGAGATATTCGCCACCGAACTTTGAAGTCGTCCGAAATTTGGAAAAATTTTGCATGTTTTTAGCCCTTAAATTTTTTTTTTTGGGGGGGGATGGCCCCCAAATTTTGGACCGGCATTATAAAATTCAGCCTAGTACTAACCAACATGCAAAATTTCATGCCGATCGGCTGACGCATCTCAGAGATCTCGCGTTGAAAAAAAGAGAAAAAAACGTCTGCAGCAAAACACAAGTCCTTCCGAAAGCTATCGTTTAGGGTCGGACTAAAGAATTTTTGTGTGTTTTTTATGCCTCACAGTGTATTATTATTATTAGTAGTAGTAGTAACGAATTACCTCAGCAGTGGACAATCCTGAATATAATACCCATCCCGAAGTCAGGAGACCTAACCAAGACGGACAACTACAGGGGCATCAGTCTTAGTTCTGTAGTAGCAAAAATTTATAACAGGATGCTACTTAACAGGATTCGGCCTGTACTGGATCCTTTACTGAGAACCAATCAAAATGGTTTCAGGCAGAAGAGGTCCACCGTACAACAGATCTTGGCACTCAGACGTCTGATTGAAGGTATAAAGGAAAAACAGTTACCAGCAGTCATTACATTCATAGACTTCAAGAAGGCTTTTGACTCCTTACACAGGGGCAAGATGATGTGGATCCTAGAGGCTTATGGCATTCCAGGGCCCATAGTGCAAGCAATCGGTGCAATGTATGACAGTACAACTGCTAAAGTG
>Ga0209367_1007470_pt1 | contig 15065 bp, 9 predicted proteins | sample WorMetLIZISLAND2_FD_187412 | JGI IMG/M metagenome (GOLD analysis project Ga0209367, IMG submission 187412) | Marine gutless worms symbiont microbial communities from Max Planck institute for Marine Microbiology, Germany - Olavius geniculatus... ... | reverse complement strand
TGTCTGTCATGATTGGAATCAACTCATCACTTTCCTGTTTCCATCCCCATTCAGTTGGGTCCATTTCATTGGCCATCCCCATCCATACCATGATTTGAAAGTACACTCGTTGGCTATGAAAGCTTGTGGCAGGTGATGTAGGGGGTAGCCTTTCAGGAGTGACAAACGCTTTAGCAGTTGCCACTTCCTTGGTGAAAGTGACATGGCGCAGTGATGACAGCGTAGTATCAGACTTGCCACCGAAAAGATTAACCATCAGATCTTTGCCAAGATCTGATATGTCCTCTGAAGAGTTGTTTCCAAGGATGAATGTACTAGCACAAGCTATCATGACAGGATCCGATTTCAGTAACTTCCGAAACAATCCCGAAAATTCTTAACGTTGAGTCACAACCTGTGTAGGCGTGTACAAAGAGCAACTTGGTGCACACATCATTTCCTAGAGTTTCCTTTAACAGGTTTATGTTATAGACTCGGCGTTCCTTTGACTGCTTGTTTGCGTCAGAACGAAAGTAGGTGTTCTCATTGTCTGTGCTGGAGTAATGAAGGAGCAAGGTCAACAAATCTGTATCCTCACCAACCAGTGTTGTGGTGCAATGACGGGATCGTTCAACAGTTGCCTGAACTATGTCTACGTCTGCATCACCTGGAGACTGAATGACTCGGCATCCCTTTTTTATCAAAGCTGCACTGATAAGAGTTATCATGGCTGCCTTATTTATGTCACGGGACAAGAAGGCCTGCTTTTTTCCGGAAAATTCAGTTTCTTCAGTAAAACTAATGACTGGATGCAAGTTTTTCCCCCTCTTCTGATGGGTGTTGTCCTTAATGGAGGCCCCTGCGCCATACCCATGAAACACCACAGTTGCTAGTCTGTAATTCCTTACTGTGAATTCAGCATAGGACTCGGCGATGGTACCATATGAATTTCCTTTGTTCCAAGGCAAACGATGAAGCAAAGAGCCCCCCATCTAGCACGTAGCAGTCTGTCACAGGAGCAGTTTCCATTACTGCCTCACTTGAAAGGTCCTTTGCGTATTCCCATATTGCCTGAGCTAGTTGAGGTTTGTCCGCTTTCCGAAGAATGTTCCTTGTCTCAAACAGAGCTGGAGGGTAGGGGCTTAGTTCGAACGTCAGAACCTCTTTGAGTGATAGATCCCCTGACCTGGATACCACCAGGAAACGCTGGAAGAGAAGGGCGGGGTCAATGGTGCGGTCAGGAGCGATCTTCACAGCGGAGATATTCCCGAGGGTTTGGGCTCTACCTTTCCGTTGGAGTTTGTATGTGAATGCTGATTCCCCGATCATATCTGCAATAACCTTGTTTCCAACAGATTCAAAGTCATGTACATACATTTCTGGACCAGCCACTATCCCGTTGATAATGTTTCTAAAGGTTGGGTCAGAAGTGAATGGTAAGCAGGATGCAACTTGCAAGCTACACTCGAATTTTATCGAGTTCAGATGCATCTCTTTTGATGCACGCCTCAGTTGAGTCTTTGTGTTGCGGACTTGTAGTATAGGTCATGTCTCTGAAATCTTGCATCGCACTGTTGTACTCGGATGTCACAGGCGCAGATAAAGTTCAAAGGTTTCTCATGTCCTCTGTCATCCCACTGCCACGCGTTAGACCATCAGTGCTCTTCAGTGACCTCATCAATGTTTGTTCAATAACAATATCACTACTCAAACATTTTGGCGCCATAATAGATTTCTATGTTACGTAACGGGCCAACATCATTTTCGATGATCTTAATGTGTTCCTTGTCCCCAAAAACCTAGGGATAGACACCGAAATAATGACATTTGAGTTCACAGTTACAGAGTTATAGGCACAAAAAAGGTTTCGGCGGCCATATTGGACGCCATCTTGAAAAAAACACATTTCCGGGGGTTAGACTTTCCTAGACTTTTAGTATGTTGAAAGGTACACCAAAACCTACCAGAATCAGTTGAGAAACCTTTTGTTGCAATTTTTTTGGGGGGGGTTAAAGGGGTATTTTCCATATTTTGACCTGACTAATAGGCGTAGCCAGAAATTGGAGTTGGAAGTGCACTTTGAGGGCCGAATGGTAAGCGCATGGTTCTTGGGGAGGAGCAGCGAGCCCCCTATACCCACCAGCTATAGGTCTGGGGGAGGGCTGTACAAGCTCCCCAGCGGTAATGTTGACTCTGTTGTAAGGGCGATGAGCGTTTAGTAATAGGAAATGGCGTTGTGATGGGGAGGGTCCGGTAACTCCGAAACCCCTTTGCCGATTTTCAAAAAAAACTTGGCATCATTTAAGTAGACATGTAAACGCGTCTGCGACTGGTTGATGTGCATGTACAGGCCACGGTAACTACCATGTTTGTGTCTTTGTTGTCGTTCTTCTACAAGATCAGCGACCCGTCGGCAGCCGGCATCTACTTGACACTGCTCAAGGCTGCCACTCTGACAGGTATTACATGTATACACGCTATAACGGTAACCGAACCTCACGTGGGGTCCACTCTATAAAATCTACAACACGACAACAAATAATGCCAGCGCCAAATCCAGCATCATAGGCAGCCACAAAACCAATTGGCAAACAGTTGTATAGCTAAAAATGTGAACTGCGGGGGCTTCCCTTTATTTTTCTCTCCATGTTCTCCCCTTTCTTTTCTTCACTTCTCATCCTTTTCTCTTTTCTTCCTATTCCCTCCCCTCTCCTTAGAAGTAGGACGGCTAAAATCCAGCCAGGGAGTCTAGGGTCGAGCGATGTGAGCTTCCCTAGCGGAGTCTGCATGGGGCAGAGTTCCAGCCGAAATCTAATTAGGTGCATTATATCTTTAAAATATGACATCTAGTGGCAGCAATTTTGATTATTTTCCTGAGAATCAACTGAGCAAGTTTAGTGCAGTTTAAACGTCTGTTTATTTTGTCTAAAGATTGGGGGGAGGCTGGACCCTTCTTGTCTACGCCACTGTTGCCAAACATCTGAGGCGTTGATGGTAAATAAGATCACTGTGCAGGACGTGACGAATACAAATCAACGGATGTCATTTTTTCAGGTTTTTGACCTTGACTTGTGTCCTTTGAACTAATAATGGGATCACCGGTTATATACTTGATGGTATGGAAAAGTCTGCACCAATTTTTAGCCAACCGTATTTAAGTAACGGCAAAGCTTATGGTAAGGTTGTCGTCGGTCGTCTGTCCGTCTGTCTGTCTGTAGTCTGTAACGGATATATTGTGGTTAAACGGTGTGAGATAGGGCTAGGTTGCTATTGATCATTATTAGGAAGTAGCATATTGGCTCTCAAATGACATAAAAATCGATGACCTTGAATGACCTTGAAGTGTCATAACGCATTATGGTATGCCAATCACGCGGTATTGTGGCTGAATGGTAAGTCGGGGGTCGGTGATGGACCATCGGAAAGGGCGCTGCAGGGCGACTTCCATGTCAGGATGTCAGTAGTAACCATGTTTTCATCTGCAGCGGTTTGGCTGCAATTTTCAATGGAAAGTTTCAAGCGATGTGGCCGTATCTCGAAAACGTGAGGAGATAGGGACAATGTTTCTACACTAATAGAAAGTGGCATACGCCCTTTCAGAATGATTTTGGTCTTTCTACGCGTATTGGCAAAGTATTGGTCCTGTATGTTTTGACCATGTATACTGTATAATGCTATACGGCGATACAATATATATACAATATATGCCGTCAACAGTAACTATTTCTCTATCTGCAGCGGCTTGGCCGCAATTTTAAACGCGAAGTTGCTGCCCGCAGCCATCACCGACGTGCGAAGAATTGCCGTGTTCTATCATAACGTTGATTGCGGCGTTCGTTATAGCAGCGTTACCGTATAGCGCGTATGAGACGTGCTCACTGTGAAAAATCGCTTTCTTTCCGCGACCGGAATTCGGGGGGTGGCTTTCGGATATAGGCGGTACAGTCGGCCCACGACCTTAGCGGCAGCTGGGATTCTTGTTATACTTATGAAATATACTGAAAATAAAGGCAATTTACTATGCATTGACTTTTAATTAGGCCCTACAATAAATATTGTACATTTGTACGTATTTGACAATAATCGTAATTCAGTAATCGCACGATCAGTAGCTGCCTTTGAGTTTTGAGAACTTTAAGTGAAAATCGACTTTTTTGAATTCCTGAACAGAAGATGTAGGCTATCCTACGTGTTTGCTGCAGGAACTAAATGGCCGCCGTCATTGGGCGAGTCGCTGGCTACTGAGCTGACATGGTGGGGTTGTATGGTGCCGACCATGGGCTGCGTCAAATACAGCCCAGAAGTTACCGTACGTATAGGCTATGTATTCACCATACACTCAGTTCCTATACGTGAGATTGTTGTATTAAGGCGTATAGAGCGACGTAACTGAACTCAACTGAATTGAATTGACACGGTTTAGTTTTTGACCATTAGACCAATGTGCAAGCAGGACGAGCCTATTGGTTATAGGTTGACGCGTACGTAAGTGCAGTCCACCGACGTCGTTAGACGGTGCCTACTGTAATGTCATATTTTAAAGATATAATGCACCTAATTAGATTTCGGCTGGAACTCTGCCCCATGCAGACTCCGCTAGGGAAGCTCACATCGCTCGACCCTAGACTCCCTGCTTGTCCATTGGTCAGTTCGTCAAAAAATTAATCCGTGTCAGTTCAGTTCAGTTGCGTCGCTTTGTGTGCGCCTTTAGGCATATGCCTATAGAATGCGAACTATTACGGTTACAGCGTTTTTGGTCGAAGCTTCTTCCACCCAGGTCGACTAACTACGACACAATGAATGGTTAATATTTTTGTGTGTTGAATGTTAAACATTGCCCAGATAGTCGTGTGTCGACTCCAGTTCGTACATAATCTAATGTTTGCTGGCAGTAATATAATTGTGATAGTGTATAAATGTTTGTTATATTCACGTTTTCACGATTGTCAGCGCGTCTGGCTGATATTTGACGCTATTTAGCTCATTCCACAGTCGCAATTGTATTGCCCATCCCCAGCACTATGTCTGGGGTGGTATAACCGGTTGATAACTGCACGTGTGCACTCAAGCGTGACCAAACGAACGCCAATGCATCGGCCATACAGTATCGACCGACGCCAACCGTAAAGGCGTGATGGCCAATCAACACCTATACGACGTCGACGAGACCCAACTCAACCCAACTGTCTGGGGATAGAACAGTCACGCTCTCCAGAAATTTTCGCGATTTTTTGTTGTAAAAAAATGAAGTGTTCTGATGCATTTTCGGCACGATTTTGAGCAACCGAGCAGGCTTATATGGTGCACGTGCCCTCAGTGCCCCCGCGCCCACGGCTACGTCAGTGGTTTAAAGGCGCGTACAGAGCGACGTAATGGGGTGTTTACACGATCCAGCAAACGTCCAGCAAATGTATTCAAAACACAAGTGGACGTTTGCTGGATCGTGTAAACACCCTATAACTGAACTGACACGGTTTAGTTTTTGATGAACTGACCAGTGGGTAAGCAGGGCGAGCCTATTAATCATCGATTGACGCGTACGCGAGTATAGTCACGTAGACCACCGACGCCATTAGACGGTGTCTACTGTAATGCATTGCTGTTTGCCCATGGATGGTCAGTTCGTTAGTTAATCTCTCTGTAGACCTGTGCGTCTTTACATTGTATATGGCTTACAGTAGCTTGCACTCAAAGAGTAAAAGAGAAAAAGGCGACGTAAGCTAACAAAAAGCCCAGCTGTCGCTAGAACAGCCGACCGTACTGGTTGTCAGTGACCTTCAATGTCATCCAAAGTTGATAATTTTCATGTCATTTTAAAGTCAATATGCGACTCCGTATTAGTGATCAATAATAGCAACCTAGGCGGCTAGGCACTGTCTCAGCGTTTCCGTTTTCGTCAAAAACTAAACCAGGTCAGTTCGGTTCAGTTACGTCGCTCTGTACGCGCCTTAACACCTATACAGCTGTGTGTTGTGACGCGGGTACATTATGTAGACCTGCAAGAAGCCGCTGTCGCACTGCATGCTGCTGGACGGGCTGATGGTGTCGACGGTGATCTGCTTCGTCCTCGGTCTGCTGTGGCTGTACGTCAGCCGCTCGCTGGTCGCCGACCTTCAGAGTACGCGTGCCGACGGCTGGACGATCGACAGCCTGTACCATCACCACCACGGGGGTCCCCCTCCTATGATGATGCCCCCTCCGCCGCCACCGACGCCGCGCCGTCGTGCCGCCACGTCACCGCGTCGACGTCCTGGTGGATCCGCGTCCTCTGGCAGGTCGAGACGAGCCACCTCGCCTTCATCAGCCCGCACCCGCCGTCGATGAACAACGTGTTGCTCCGGTGCATAGCGGCCTCGTGGGTTACAAAAGTAGGCGGGACAGCAACTTGGATCTAAGCAATTTTCCGACAGATCGACACGTCTGCAAATTTTCCAGACAGATAGGAGATTACGTCAGGTAGGCCTATGCTCAAAATTTCAGTTTTTGCCCTAAATTAATTTCCCCAAAATAATGGAAATTTCCAGTCCAAAATGTAGCATTTTTGAACAAATTTTTTTCGAAACGGAAATTTTTTGACAATTTTTTCTCCCTAGCTTTTTTTGGCTGTAAAAGAATTGTCGTAAAATCTTCTTGCCAGCGTCAAACACAACTGTAGGCTACTGGCCATGAAAAGTATGTTGGAAATATATCAGCTGAGCACAGTTCAAACGCTTGCCACTGAAGACGACGTGTCTCCATTATTTAGTTCCAGCTACACCGAAGAAACCCACGGCCCGCCCATCACCGTCGAAATCCAACATTCTGTTATCTTTTATCACACATTATAATCCTTTCATTATCCGCAGACTTGTAGCACGCATTAGATCTAATCTCAGCTTGCTCATAATTTCAACGTTTTCCAGAATGCATCACTTTTTAGATGCACCATTTATCGACTGTCTTCGAGTACGCTATAGATCTATTGCAGCCTACTGGCCGTGAAAATGTTGAAAATATCAGCTGCAACTCAATTCAGACGCCTGTCTCCGTCATTTAGCCAGGCTACCTCCAGAGTCCACACAATAACTTATAGGCCTACTTGTCCAATTTCGTCTATATATACCGTACCGTAAAACTTATAGAAGCACAGTCTCAAATAGGCCCTAGAAGCCGGGTGCCTAATATCCAAATAGTAGTAGCCTAGTTAGCTGGGTGCTTCTAATAGAAGTTTTACGGTTTGTTAATATTTTTGTTTAGTCTCAATATGTGAGTTTCTGTACTTTGACCGAACAACAGTTTGATGTTACAGTAGATCTAGGCCACTATTGCCTATATTTGTTGAAGTGTGACTAAAAAACAGTTGATCATTAGACCGTTTTCTACTCAGCTGCACTCGCTGTCATTTTTCACTTCATCCAGAGCCGGAGGAAGGGGCCCCCGTACCTCCCGGCCGGGGAAGGGGGGCTCACGTATGCTCAGGGGCCTCATGCTATGTATGAGAAAAAAATTCTAGTTAAAATATATTTCAAATATAAAATAAGTAAACATGTGGAAAGTTTACCCAAAATGGACAATTCTATTAATTTTCAGTAACGTATAGTGATCTGTGACATATTGTGGGATTTGTGGCCTACTAAAGTTCTTTTTTGCAAAGACAACACAAACTGTATCAAATTTTTTGCGTTTCAAATTTTTGAATAGTGGGCAAATTTGCGGCTTTCATTGAATATCCAATAGCCAAAAGTGCTTCAGCTTCCCCCAGACTCCCGTTGTAGGGGCCTCAGTTGTATTTGGGGGGCTCCAACTCTAGCGCCGGCACTGACCTCACTTCTGCCCTTTTCCCCGCCAAGCTTCTTTAAATAGCCGTCTTGTCTTCTTCCCATCGCCCAGCTCAGTTATGCACAGTGGCAGAATGCAATGCCACGTTGATGAATAATTCAGACTCTTGCTAGATGCTACGTTAAAAATTTGCCTCATATCTGCTATTTTTAATTTTTGTACGTCAATGTTTAGCACAGCCACTTTCAGTGCAGTCTGGTCACGTGTCCGTTTCACAGCTTGTTACCAAATTATATATTGTATACTATATTATATACTACATTACTACTATGTTGCTATACCTTTCAATAAACTCATTACCTCATTCTTAAAACCTGTTGTAATGCATAGACATTATACTTGTTAAGTTGTGACTGATAGAACTAACGTACCTGGGATTTGGCAATCACTTAAGTACAAACAAACAATCTTAACTAACTTTAAGTTGCTACAGAGTACACACAATTTCAAAACTATCACATCATTTTTGACTGCACAATCTGTTTAATTCTGATGTGATTTTTAATCAAAAGACAAGACCAGGACATGTATCCTAGCTCTACCTCTATGACAGCTAACATTTGCTAAGATCCGACTGGCAGTCTAAACCAGACACAGTAAGCATAGCAAATGAAAAAGTCTTCCTTAATATGATTTTCTATTGAGCCATTTTTTTGCCAATGTGGAGAAATTAGTTCATACCAATCAACTACTATTAGAGAATATAAATGGCTGACGATCCTAAAACTCAACACAGTTGTAAATTTGACATGACAGATAGCAAAGTATGCACTCATATTTATAGAAGCGTCGCGTAGGTATCACATAACACAAACCACATCTTTATGCGCAACAGCAGCTACTGCTGTAGCGCGTCTTAGCCATCGCAATTCTGTCCGTCTATCTGTCCATCTGTCTGTCATACGGGTGGATCAGTCAAAAGCGATGCAAGCTAGAATCACCAAATCTTCATGGTCGGCTGCCTGGAAGACTCTTGTTTCAGGAACCGTAAACCTTTTCCATAAATTCAAAGGGGGTCACCCCAAACGTGGATGCAAAATGAGAGGGGGGGAAATCTGTGACATCCAGCCGATATGGCGTTGCCAGAGCGAGACAGTGGCGCCATCTGGTGAATGATTATGTTTTACTGGGCCTTCTGCGAAATTAACCAAAAGCCGTACGGATGAGATCTATGGATGAAGTCTATGCATCACTAGCGTACGACAGTGCACCGCTGTTGCGCGTTCCTGTTTGCGTTAGCAGAGCTTTACTTGTAAAATCATGTTAAAAATTTAGCACCAAATCCAATACCAATACAAGATAACACATTCAAGAGATATGGAGGAACTATACACAGCACATATGCGCCAATGCAAGTAATGAAATATTAAGGCATGAGCTACGAGCAGCCTGATAACAAATCTACATTCTGAAGTGCAGCAACGAGGTCCGCAGAATCTTTCCAGACACAGATAAGATCGTGAACTCTGTTCAGGTTGTCCGCTTGATACAGTCGCTGCAGGCAGAAGAGCTTTGAAGCATATCTGTCACTCAGTCAAAGTAAACGTGCAATGTCAATCAAATTCAATCAGTCTATCAAAAAATTGTATAGCATCTCCTACAAAGTCCTCAACATCAGTGCTCAACAATTAAAAACATTAGGCCTGAGCAATATAGCAACTAGAAGGCGCTCACGAGAGTGCATATCTCTGCCAAGTGAAGTGATTTAAACATCATTACTACTACTACAACTACAGCCTACGACAAGCAAGGGGAAGGAGAAGGAAGAGCCACTTCGCTGCAGAGGGAAGGAAAAGTAACAGCCGGCGTTGCTGCTTGTGCTCTTTGTGCAATGACATTAATGCTATTATTACTCATCATGTACACACACACACGGAACGACAGACAGAACGACCAATCTCTTAGCCTCCTGCAATGTTCACTACGTTCACCTTGGCATAGATAATACATTTGACAAACTGTTTGTGATAAAATCTAAAGTCCATAGATGACACTGAACAGAAACTAGTTTATTTTCAACACAACAGTACTGTAGCAGTGGAGCTGCTGTCTCACCAGCAAAACATTCGACATTCACATGCAGTAACAAATTACTCTTATGTTGAATTGCCGACAGCAATGGCTAGAAATTTTAAGACACATCTATGACATACAGTTTCTTGGAGCTTGAATTCTTAACATTTTATACAATAATTTTAACAATAGCTAACAAGGCAACATATTGTATATGTCCCAAAGTAACTTACATGTGAAAGTACTTTGGAATAGTTATTTGTGAAAAATAAATTTCTATCTGCAATACAGATGTTTATTAAATCTACCATTAATGTATTAAAATATTTACTATAATCAATACTATCCAATTTTTAAAGTTCATACTATTAAGGTCTTAAAGATACCTGCACACCAGATAATTCCAGACCAGTGCAGCAAAACCACGAAAACATATGCAGAGTGTTTTCATATCCCATCAAGCTGCAACCAAATATCGAAACTAAGTTAAACAAGTTTTGTAACTCTTGAATTTAAATTTCCTTATCAAGCACCAATCACATTTCTGAACTAGAAAGCAGTCATAGCCCGCAGGTACCTCCGCAAAGGCAATGTTATTCGCCAGGTGGCGTCACCATATTCGCTTTGCCAGCGGTTCCCTTATACCCCCTTTAATGCAATGGTAACAAAAATTTCAAAGTGATCCAGAATCCAGGATTCCTTCCGGATCACCCCTGAAATTGAATCACTGGTAGTTTGTGCCACTCCCGACATACCCTCAAAATTTTAGAAAGATCCGTCCATAACTTTTTGAGTTATCTTGCTAACACACAGACAGACAAACAAACAGACAAAGTCTGGCAAAAACATTACCTCCTTGGCGGAGGTAATAAAACAGCAGCTTGGAAGTCAGAAACAACACCTACTAGCAGCTATGCCATTTCAGTGACACTTGTATGGCATCAAAAGTTATGGAACATTCGCAAAGTTTGGCCGAAATATTGCATTGGTATTAAGCTGTTGTTAACTGCAAGGATACTTTATGTGTAACTGCTGTTTCAGCTGCTCAAGTGCAGCCATCTGTTTGGCAATGGATGGCCTCAATGCTGTGGCCACAGACAGCCGGTCAACAGTCACAGAATTACGGCATTGCCTGCTGGCCGACAATGCAGCAGTCCACTCTTTGTCAGCCAGGGACACAATCTCTTTCAAACCATCACTAAAACAAACCACAACAACACATTTATATGTCAACTGTGGTCAGCAATGGCATTGAAACCAACCTATTGACTAGTCACCAGTAAAAGAGTTAAAATGTAATTTAAAAAGTTGCAAATAGAACAGAAGCAGAGCTTAACTGCAACTATGTCAGCACCACAGCAGCATGAGCAATGCCAGTAGCTGGTATGCCAAAGCCAAGCATAGTCAGTATGCTGGGCTGTAGAAACAGTAAGTGCAAGTTAGTGTTTGGATTATCAGACTTACAACTTTCAGAATGAGGTGTCAATCTCACTGCTAGCTATTTGCAAGCAACAATCAGCAAGTTGTTAACCTAAAGTGTGTTCAGGTCAACTCAAGTCTCCTACCCTCAGCAGGAGAGCAAATGAGCAGCTTGTGGGATACGAGTTGAGAGCCTTGTGTGGCTGATTGGAATGAGGATGATGATGATGAAGGATGAATTAACTTTAGCATGGCGTTAAGTCCTAAGACTACAAGGACACGTAACAATAAGCCTACACAATGAAGTCATGTAATAGTAGTCAGTGCAATGAGACGTTGTTAGTCATGATGGTAGCCAGTGGGATAACTGCACAATGTACTGCGATATCGTTAGCTTGTGCCAACCAACTACCACTTCTGACTTTCCGAGACTCAGCCTGTGTATGGCTGCAGCCTGTATTTCCGAGACTGGAAAGCACTTCTAGAGATGAGATTGACCCAGCAGCACAAATTAAAAAGTTAAAAACCTCTATCTTCCCATTTAACCACATTAATACCTCAAAACTAACGCCGGTCCAAAATAGGATACCCTGATTTAGGCAATATGACGTACCTCAGCAGACTTGTAATGAATCTTTACATTCAGTTTTGTTGCCTTAATGGTGAACCATGCAGTTATTTTGAAATTTATCGACTTCATAAACTTTCAGTGCTTTATTTACAAAATTGCAACTCAATGCTAATATACCACAGGACAGTCATTTTCTGTTAAAATTTTCATCAACGGTTGCGCAAATAAACAAGATTGACCTAACCCTAACCTCAAACCTGACCCTGACCCTAACCCTAACCTAAAACGTACACGCAAAAAATGTGGAAAAACAACTACGAAACATCATTGTGAGTGTGCTGAGGTACGTCATATTGCTTAAATCAGCGTATCATATTTTGGACCGGCGCCCCCTAACCCTAACCCGAAATAATGTTAAAATCTGGTATCAGTCCAGAAGATTTCACAAATATTATGCAAATTACGCACTGTCGATTTTTCAGCTCGTCCAACATGCACATGAGATGTCTGTTTGTTTTCGACATGGTTAAAACGTCAATGTCTGAATGGACTCTAAGAGGTGTCGTTTCAATGTCAACCAAAGACGCACAGTAGTACTCTTCAAAAAGGGAACTCCAAGAATCAAGATCAGCTGACATGTCCGCAACAGCTGAGAACCATTGGACGCACGCTTGCTTTACAGCTTCAAACGACTTGTGTAACCGCGCGTGCATCAATTCTTCGTCTTCTGTCATATCTAACTACGGAAAAAAACTGCAGAAATGCGACTGTATAATAAAAAAAACGCAAAATAAACACCCTTCAAAAAGTAAACAACACTGAATAGCGAACAACATAGGGCTGAGCCATTGGAATAATTTTATGTGCAAGTTCTAACTTCCAGTATTGTACTCGACTCGTTACTTTTTCAGGTTCACGATAATTTTCACACTAAACGTCGAAATGGGGTGGTTTAGTTTCTAGTGCTGTTTAGTGGCTGAAATCGATTTCTGACTTAAAATGATAACAATATCACGTAAAAGATTATGATGCGCCTCAGATTCAGTGAGTTTCTCGCTGACATTGTGTGCTTTATAAATTAAATTTACTTACTTACTCACTAAAAGCCTTTTCCATTACTAGTTAAACATTTTAATCACGATTCATTTCTTGAGACAATGTAACTAGGCCTAATTATAGAATTCTCAGGTAGCATTGCATACGAGTCTAGATAAAGTAAAATAAGAAATTATGCATGTGCTTAGTAGAGATATTGTGTAACAGACTTCACTAAAATATTCTTGGAAACACAACAGAAAAGAAGACACTAACTCTGCATGTACATCACTTTTGAGACTGGGCGACAACTTTAATTAATAAGCTAAGTTAAAATATGCATAATAATACAGAGCTGTCAAATTAATGCGTTAATTAACGCATTAATGCATTAACAAATTAACGCGCACATGTGTAAATTGATTTAATTTGCTAAATTCTGTGAAGCAAAAGTTTCAATATTCCGCTATACTGCAGTTATTTGACAATCGAATGAATTCAAACAACTAAACTGTAGTTGCCGTTCCATCACCAATGTGAATAAATAATTATTTTGATGACAAGCTAATAGATTTCTATGCTAGCAATGACGTCAAGCAGGGCCCCCAAACGTCGCATGATCAGGGGTAACTCCTCCCTACTCTCCCTCTCGACAGACCTGGGTGCATTAATAACGTGCTAATTAGTGTTTTAAAAAATTAACGCTTCGACAGCTCTAATAATAATAGCATTATTATTAACAACTGTTCCCAAGGCCAACAGTGATTCTCACTAGTGTTGTGCGATACCTTCGATAAGTATCGTGAGTACCAACATTTTGATACCAGTGTCGAAAAGGTCCCAATATATCGCGGTGCCACAACAACGCCAAGTACCGTGACATGGCAATACTAGTTTCGATACCATGCAGTTCGCAATTCGAATCACTCTATTGTTGTCAACTACTGCACACTGCATGACAGCAACGAAAAAAGCACGTAACATCAAAGCTTGTCAAACATATAATAAATATGAACTTTTAAATTATGGCAAGAGTACCCAAACGTTGTGAGACCCACAAAAACTTTACCTCCCTCTCAACGTTTCATATGCACTTCCGGTATCACAGTAGCATCGTGATACTCGATACCTGAGATAGTATTGTTATCGTGCCTCCAATTTCAGGTATTGCACAGCACTACACTTATGGTGATGCAACTTAACTGTTGTTGAGACTCGATAGCAACGACTTTCGTATTAAGCACTCGTGTATGCAACGAAAACTCGACACTGTGGTTATGATCAAATTGAATGAGTCCATTAGAAAGCAAATACACACACGTTCTTTTGACCAACAACCAAACCAACTAACCGACTATAGAGCTGCAGGACCAAAGTCATCTGTTATTTCCTAACAAGCAGCAGCAGCAAAACACTGCAGACGATTGCAACAACACGCGACAACCGAACAAAAAGCACTACGACACCAGAAATATTTACAACTGCAAACCAAATCATGACTCAGCATATACTGAGGCAACACAGACCATTGGTAAAATTGGCGTTGATAAATTAATTATCACAGGTGTGCAGGCTATCAGGACTAGGATCTGCAGCTATTTTTTGACATACACAAACTGCACGCACAAAACAAGTAATTTGAGCAAAGCTCATGAGACGCGCGAAACCCTATAGCAGTTCCTGTTCGCAGGTAATTGTAGTCTATCTCCATCCACTTCGTCACAATTCACTCTTTTGCAGCCAAAAATCGCCAAAAAATCGCTTAAAATCAATATTTTTAGAGTTCAAGGTCATTCAAGGTCATCGATGTTGATAAATCCAAAAAGCCTGTCACCAGTGCTTGTTATGATAAGCAGCATGTATGTACCTATCTGCCACCATTTTTACGCTACGCGAGAAAATTGCGGTAAAATAACCACTTTTTAGGAGGGTAGCTGTCTTTGACGCCTGCCTGCGCCGGCTTCCTTGAACCTAGCGGGTCGGGACTTGGACAGCTAAAATCCACGTTGAATGCTGAAAATTTCATATGCAGGTTGCCCTGGTCTATCTCCAGCCATTTCGTCGCAATTCAGTGTTGAAATGTGCGCTGCATCCAAAAATTGTGAAAAATTCACTAAAAACCCCTTTTTGAGGGGTTCAAGGTCGTTCAAGGTCATCGATGTTGATAAATCCCAAAAGCCTGTCACCAGTGCTTGTTATGATAAGCAGCATGTATGTACCTATCTGCAAC
>Ga0209367_1007469_pt1 | contig 15066 bp, 6 predicted proteins | sample WorMetLIZISLAND2_FD_187412 | JGI IMG/M metagenome (GOLD analysis project Ga0209367, IMG submission 187412) | Marine gutless worms symbiont microbial communities from Max Planck institute for Marine Microbiology, Germany - Olavius geniculatus... ... | reverse complement strand
ACTAATTTTAACCACGTATGGCACTGAATGGCCTATTTTGTGCTGATGTGCCGTTAAGAAACTACTCACTCACTCAGTCAAAAATGGTGCAAGATAGGATCACCAAGTCTTCACCGTCGGCTGCGTGGAAGACTTTAGTTTCAGGAACCATGAAGCTTTTGCATAGATTCCAAGGAGGTCACCCTGAACGAGGGTGCTAAGTGAGAGGGGGGTGGGCAAAATTTGCAATTTTTGGCCAATAAGTTGCTGTATCTCAGTAACGGTGCGAGATAGGGCCTAGGTTACTATTAATCACTAATAAGAAGTTGTACACTAGCTCTCGATTATCGCCAAATCCAGTGACCTTGAATGACCTTGAACGCCAAAATAGGGGGTTTTATGGATTTTTTGGCGATTTCGGGCTGCGACACAAGTCTGTATCATTTACAAGGTGGTGCCACGGACCTATCGTTATGCGATCCAGATAGAGAATTTGGTATTTGTATATTAACTTAGCGTGAACACCCCAATTTTCAGCGAAACGAGTTAACCAGAACTGCTATAGGCTTTCTCGCATCTCATGAGCATTAGCTCAAATTTCTTGTATCTGTCACCCAACACAGGTGAATGCACCCCACCATATCCTTAGCCAAACAGGCCGGTACTCGATTACCTTACCTACCCAGGATGTTGACCAGGATAAGTTGACCTTCGTGTTGGTTATATGCTGAGATGGTTTACCCATTGACAGGCGGTAGAAACCACTTGGTAGCAAACCAACTGGAATTCAAACCGAGGACTTCTCCGTCGTTAAGTCCATTCTGCCACCTAGCCAGCATATTCAGAGTCATTTCTTCTTGCTGTCTGTTACCTCTGCTAAGGTCGGAATAGGTTGTGTGATGTCCGGTGTTTATTGATCCATTGGTTTGTCAGGGAATGTTAGGCACATCCCCAGCTTAGTGGTTATTCAATTTTGTTGGTTATCTGAATCGGCATGTGGATCCATAACAGGATTTTTAGATTCTTTAGCATTGTAAGATAGGGCAGAAATTTTTATTAGCAGAATTGCACAGCAACTTGTGGTGGAGGATTTTGCTGAAATGTTCAAAAACTGCCTACAGGCATTAGAAATATTGTGGCCGTCATCATCATCTACTGTTTGCTTTAAAGAGGTTCACAAGTTGCAGCCACATAATATTCACAAACATTAGAATGCATGCAGCAGGTTATAATTGTAAATAGTTTTATGCCAGGCTGCTACAAAAACATAAAATAACACATGCAATTTAAAAACAAGAATGGTAATCAAGGCCAATTACTGTCATCCACAAACTGACAGATAAAGATAACACAATGGGTATTACAGATAGCATAAAATGGTGTAAAAATCTGATAAACAACAAAAAATCGATTTAAATAAAAAATTGATGCTTTTGATTTTTATTTTTAAAAATCACGATTTTTGTCAACCCTGGGTGTGAATGATTTTTGACAGCTGTTTCGCCGGTACATTTATCACCATTTGACATCACTGACGCTGCTGCAGGCTCTGAACAAACAAGGCTGGATGCTGGAACAAGCACTGGTTTGATATTTTTGTATTTATTTACATTAATTTTAAAGTAAATTGGGGAATGAGTACATCATAGATGTAAAAAACGTTCCAGGAAAAATAAAAAAACGTTAAAAAACGTAAAAACGTGGCAAGGATAAAAAACGTTTAAAAACGTTGAATAAACAGCATTGGCCATAATGTGTTCAACTTCTTGCCTAATGCTGTAAGCACAGTATACCTGGAATAATAGTTTAGATAAAGAGAACTTGACGTAATTTTAATTCAGCTGTGTGGTCGTAAGACAACAGCATTAAACTAACTAAATATGCTAATTAAAAAAATTTATTTAGTATATTTGGACTAACTAAGTAAACTACATCACTGTGACCTATTAATTCGTTTCTGTAATCTCAAAAGTGCTTCACGAAGCTTTTGACGGGATTTTCAATGCACATTTTTGAAAATAAAAAACATTGAGCAAAATAAAAAAATGTTAAAAAACGTGGCAAGAATAAAAAACGTTTTTTTTACATCCATGGAATACATAAGTACTGGGTAGGTAGGTACCTGAAAGTATGGGTGAAATATCTCACATTTTTCCAGTTCTGAAAAAGCTAGTGTTTTATTAATGTGTTTTTTTTGTATTGCTGATATCCAAATTTACTGAACGTACGTTATTTTCTGCAGTTGATAATGATGCCCTGACATTTTCAACTACAGTTCACATGTATTGTTGATGAAAATTCTCTTTGACAACAACTGCAGTGAGATATAGTGCTGCATCAATTTTGGTGTAAATTTATATTACTTGATAAGGACCCAGGAAGACTCACTGGGCCACTCCTCAGTGCCAAACTTCTCTGTTGACTGCAGATTTTTCAGCCCCTTCCCAGGCCATACCAATGGTCTTCAACACGGGATGACGTAGTCTAAGTAAGACTGTTACATTCAACTGGTAGTTGTTGTTATTTGTAGGCTATAATTCGCTGGCTGACTTCAGCGATATCGACGGGGGCTTGCCAGCTGTATCAAACACAGGACAGTATCGACGAGCTAGCGGCAGTGCTGCTGGGCCAGCAACAGTGAATGAACAGCCCAGTAAACCAACCAGCATTGCTGATTCTCAGCAAATGGGTGTGTTAATAATAATATTATTAACAAGCATAGCAACATTAACAAGGACAAAAGTGATTTGCTAATAGGCAGAATTGCTCCAGATGACAAGTTCACTGAAGTCCACTTTTTTATTTGCCAGGTGACAGCAGCAGTTTGTAATTACGTGTTAACTACGAGCCTATAACGGGGGCCTGGGGGCAGAGCCCCCTGCAGGGTCCAGGGCAGAGCCCCTAGTCAGGGGGGTGGGGGGCACAAAGCCCCCTGAAGCTGTAACGCTTTTTGCTTTTAAACTTCAATGGAAGCCGGAAATTTGCACATTTTCTGAAATTTGGAAACACACTAACATATTACGTATTCATACCTGTTTTTGGAGGAGCCAGCAAGAAGTTGAGACACGATTGATTGAATCTCTTAACAGGCGGCGCACTAGAACCAGTTCCGTCAGACATTTTGAAGTAAGCTAGAGTGTCTTAGCTTACGTCGTAGGCATAGCTAGCTATATAAATCCCGCATTAGTCACCCTTACACATCGCCAGTCTCCGCCCCAAGATGCATCAGTGTTGATTAATACCAGGCAGGTGAGTGAAAGCTCCCCTCGCATTAATGATTCAGGGTCTGGTATATGTAGCCTACGTCATGGCCGCGTGGGTGTTAGGCCTAATGTGTCAAACGGACACCACCTTGATCGCCGTTCTGGTAGATGCCATAAATGCAGAGCTTAATGACATCAGGCTGAGGGAAGTTATCAGAACCGTGCGCTCAGCGGTCTCCAGTCTCAGCTGTCAGCATTATCAGTGTGTACTGATGTCCCTGAGCACAGCAGCCGCAGCCGATTAATACCGCGTAAACGGAGCTTGCCATGGTTTTTCCAAGATAATCACCATGTGGTGACTCAAGTGCGCCACAACTGGTCTCCTCCATGCACTCTTTGGCCTATTTTTGGTGTATATGATAGCTGGGACGGTGTGGCATTATGCTATTTGCTATGCCTTACAACAGGATAGCCTAGAAAAATTTGTCTTTGTTATCACCGAGGGGGGGCATGGCAGACTGCCCCCTTTAAATACGCCACTGCGCAGCACACAGGTGTAAACTGCAACACGCACGTACAAAAGGTACACCCCAACACAGAAACGGACCCAGAGACAGGCTACATGGGCCCGCAGAAACGCAGAATTAATACACAAATATATAAGATACAAAAATTAACACAAAACACGAAATTAATAATCAACAGGATGGTCTGACAGTGACACGTACCTCCAAACTCCTGAATCAATCGACTTAAAATTTGACTTGGATGATTACGTCGGTGGTGTGACCCTATGTCAGTGCTTTTATACGCATCTGAAACCTGGACCCTCACAGTGGCAGACAGTAAATCACTAGATGCATTCCACATGAAATGCCAGCGTCGCATCCTAGGTATAACATGGCATCAATTCGTACGGAACGAAGAGATTGCCACTCGCACCGGTCTCCCTCCCCTATCGACCACCATCTGTTGCCGTCGCTCAGCCATCTTCGGACACCTAGCGAGGCTTGGCGACGAAGTTCCAGCTCACAAGGCACTCCACAGTTGCATCAGGTTGTCTCAGGGACGCCTCCCAGACCCTACACGGAAACGTCGTCCTGGTCGTCTACGTGCTGATCAATGGAAGCTGGCTATTAAACGCGGTCACGGCGGAAGAGCGACGCTACGGTCTCAGGACTACGCGACCTCCTGACCTGACCTGAGCTGTGACCCTATGTGCCAAAAATGGCACAAATCGGCCCAGCAGGGTCAACGGAGAAAAGGGGTGAAATATTATGTTCAGTTGGGTTATTTTTTTTCTTTTCTTTTTTACTTTTCTTGCCAACCTCTGGAGAACACATTTTTGAGAGCATCGCCATATCTTTTGCACTGCATGACGTGTTTCGGTGGGGATTGATTTCCTACTGGGTCTCAACAGTCATCCTTAATATTTTCCCCTTTTAATCTCCAAAAACTGCAAATTTTAGGCCCATTTTCGGACTGAAAAATTACGACTGAAAATGCTCAACAATGGAGATGCTCATCTACAAACTACTCTAAATCGTCATCGTAGCCCCACAAAAGTTTCATAGTGAATAGGAAATATGGCCTCAGGAATTCCAAATATGTGGTCATTTTGGACCCCCTGCTTACAGGTCACGTGACACGGTGCATGCGCAGTGAACTTTTGGCCTTTAACATGGGCAAATGCAAGTTTGAGGCTTTATATCTCCATAACGGTGCAAGTTAGATGCATGGTCACAATGGACCACCCATATGAATTCACCCACCGCAAGTCAAATGGTCACGTGACTGATGACGTCACATGACCCCAAAAGGTCAAGGTCAGGTTTACTAAATTTTAAGCCAATTTTGGACTCCCTTTGAAAAAAAATTGTAAAGGGGACCCGGTCCCTGGTGTGGGGTGTGCGCTAGTGTAAAAATTTGGGGGTACATCACTCCCTAGGGGCCAAAGTATGGTCTTGTCAATTTGGGTGGGTGTGATTTCACCTCTAGTACTCCAAAGTTTCTGGGCCACAAGCTCACCAAACTTTTTCGTCGAACGAGGAAGGAATCGCGGTCAATCACGTACTTGCCGACCGATTTTGAATATCTATATCCGTTGCAGAGATATTTGGTATCAAAGTTGAAGTCATCTAAAATCATGCCAAATTTTGTTTTTTGGCCCCTAAAATTTTTTTGGAGAGAACCCCCGAAATTTTGGACTTGGATTATAACTGAACTCACTTCCGAGCACCGTGCAAAATTTCGCGGTGATTGGTTGACGGAGCTTGGAGATCTCTTGGCGAAAAAATAATAACAAATGCCAGCAAGATATAATATAACTCCGCTTCGAAAACTATCATTTTCGGGGGACTAACTATATGAGAGACAAATGAGATGTTAAACTACCCACTTATTTTATTTCTATGCAGTAATCCAGGTATTGTTAATGTTGTGGCTTGGTAGTGTAATAGTAGGGTGTTGACCTTATGATTGCGAGGTTGTGGGTTCAACTCTCTGTCAGGTCGCTGTGAAGTAGTTACTGCTTGGATGGTCGACTCTCTGCGGACAGGTAAACCATCCAGATGTATAACCAACACAAAGATGCAGTCAGCCCTTCATCCCTTTGAGATAAGTGAATCGAGTACCGGTTGGTCTGGCTGAGGTTAAGGCAGGGTGTGTTCACCATTCACCTGTGTTGCATGGCAGCTAAGACTCTGTGATCCCATATGGGAGGTGACACTTTGTAGCTCTGTGTTGGGTTTCCCTGTACAGCCTGTGTGCCTGCACAGCACCTTTAACATTTTTACTTTAATGTCCTTGGACCATGTGGGGGTCTTTGCCCATAGAGCCCCTTCCCTATTATAGCCTTCAATCGCCTCACTTGCTGCGCTCTTATCGGCTTTAGGGCCGTCATTAAGCCTGTGTGATAATGATCTGTGTATACAGTGGGCGTATCTAGTCCAACTGACCCAGTGACACCAGTATCAGTCCGCAGGCGACGTACAGCTGCCGCTACTCTCCACACTGATCTGTCAGCTCAACACACCACTGTATGTGTCTGAGATATCTGTCTTGTCGTATTGTCAAATGCAAATCTGTAGTCGAAAAATTTTTGGTTCGATGGGTTTAATTGAAGCCATACTCTCCTCCCCTTTTTGGTTAGTACCGGGAAACATTTTATAAAAATTAGGGCAAGAGAAATTAGCGATTAATTGATTGATTAGTTGTTAATAAAATTAATCCACTACAGTTGTTTTTAATCACTTAAAATTTCATTGAAATTCTGGATTTTTAACCGCTTGAAATGATTGACGATCAACATCTGTAATCTAATTGTATTTCACATAGAACATGCCATCAAGATTTTTACTTGCATACTGTTAGTTTAAGCTGGTGGCTTAAATCTTGTGAGCTTTGACTATGCAGTTTGTGTAGGCTACTGCATTTTCATCAGTTTTTCAACTTTGCAAAAGATAACAACAACCAGTCGTTGAATTCGGCAATTTTTGCGGTCTTTTTTTGAGTACAAAATTTAATCGATTATAATTTTTACGTGCGAAAGCAGCTATACTGCTTTAGCGCATCTTTGCCATCGCAATACTGTTCTTCTGTTCGTCCGTCTGTCTGTCCGTCCATCCGTCACACAGGTGGATCAGTCAAAAACAGTGCAAGTTAGGATCACCATATCTTCAGCGTCGGCTGACTGGAAGACCTCTAGTTTCAGGAATTGTAAAGCTTTTCCATAAATTCGGACGGGGTCACCCCAAACGAAGGTGCTAAATGAGAAGGGGTTGGAAAGAGTTGAAAATTTGCGATTTTCAGCCAAGAAGTCGCTGTATCTCAGTAACGGTGCGAGATAGGGCCTAGGTTACTATTAATCACTAGGGTTAGAACGATACCAGAGAAGCTACCCAATACCCGATAGTATTGGGTCATACCGATACCAATACCCAATACCAATACCGATACCCGTCCGATAATCAGCCTCCCGTCACGTGCTGCCGCACTGTCAGGGCTAGACACTGTGTTAATCTAATGAGTAATGTAATCTGCTTGCGTTGTTTTGCTCTCTCTGTCCATTGCCTCTCAGCTGTGCTGTGGTGTATGCTGTGCCAGGAGTAAGGCAGCCATATTTGATCCTCACCGCCATATACAGTACTAGACTACATTATATTCTGCCTTTTAAAATTTCCATGCAGTGAGAACAAATAGTAGTACCCTGGGAAAGTGTTAACACTGGCTGAAGGCTCCACATGACCACCCACACGCCATGGCAGCATGCCTTGCCCTCCGTTCCTACTCCATCCCACACTCAGTGGACAGTGTGCCTGGACAGACAGGGCGACCCATTGTGTGTGGTATTACAATGATTCATATACTTCTTTTATGTCTCTTGTGCTAAGTTTTATGTACATAGGCTAGTAGGCCTACAATACCGTGGACTGTGCTCAAATCAATGACTAATTGATATAAACGTAAGTAAGTAAATAAAACGTGAATTTATATAGTACATTATGTTCAAAATTAACCTCTAATGTGCTCTAATACAACAACTAAGACCAGCAGTTTTTGTACTATAGTTAAATCTACCACAACACTTATTCGTTACCACACATCATTCGTCTAATAGCGATTTACTCTAATGTCTTCTCCATGCAGCAGCGATGATATAATCGCAACAGCCGTCAACCAGGAGCTTTGAAGGCCGTGTAATGAGGTACATAAACCGTCACACAATCGCGTGTGCTTCCTAGCGCCAGTAACCTTTACCGCAGTGCACTGGTGACAGGAGAAACCGCCAGGCACGGCTGGCGGGCTGGCGACGTCGCCCACCGGGCTAATTGCCACACGTCTGCTACTGATCCATGTCGGTTACTGAAATCAGGCCTAGAGAGTGAGACAGTTTGCATGTGGTGGAGAGGGGATACCCGGTAATCCTTCCAATCTGTCATAAATGCCGACCGTTCTACAGGTGTACTGGTGTACTTCCTGTCTCCCCGCCCCACGCCACTCTTCCTGCCACTGTTGTTTGCTAGCAAATCAAGACAATTATGTTGTATAGTGGCCGCCGCCCGCCGCCGACTGCTGTTTGATTGCGGCTTAGACAGCAGACAGTGGTGGGTGGGCGGCGTGAGCGGTAATCGGTATCGGGTTTCACAGTCAAAAAAATGTCGCCCAATACCCGATCCACCCCAATACCGGCCAGTATTGGCCAATACCCGGTACCCCAATACCAGTATCGTTCGAACCCTATTAATCACTAATAGGAAGTTTTACACCGGCTCTCGATTGGCGCCAAATTCAATGACCTTGGATGACCGTGAATGCCAAAATATGGGGGTTTTATATATTTTTTGGCGATTTCGGGCTGCGAGACACATTTCGAGAGCAAATTGCGCCGAAATCAATTAAGATAGACATGGAGAAGCTGCATACGAAATGTTCAGCACTGAACTTAGATTTCGATGGTCTAAAGCTTGATTTTTTAGGTTCAAGGAAACCTGTGCACAAGGGCATCAAAAAGCGGTACCCCCGTAAAAGGCGTTATTTTACCATTCTTGGCCAGTGTTTCATGAAAACAGTTGCAGATAGGCATGGGCATGCTGCCAATCAAAACAATCACTACTGACAAGCTTTTCAGTTTTATCAACATCGATGACTTTGAAAGATCTGAACTTCCAAAATAAGGGGTTTTTATTGATTTTTGCAATCTTCGGATGCAGCGCACACTTCATGAATGAACTGCGACGAAATTACTGGAGATAGACTGACAGTGTGTGGCGAACTGGAACTTTCGCGCATCTCGTGAGCATTAACTCAAATTTCTTGTCCAGTCAGTAGCAACTCTAATTAATATTATTATAGAAGCCGTCAGCTGCACTGAACTCTCAGCATCTCAACACACGAATGTATGATGCCTCTATGTCTATAGCTGTCTCATATTTCTGCATTATTTTCTGGGCCGACCATTGGCTGTGGTACAAGTTGTCGTCTCTCTTTCTGTTCGTAACGGATGTATAGTGGCTACACTGTGAGAGATAAGGCCTAGATTGCTATTAATCACTAACAGGAAATTGCATAAGCCCTTTCACATGACATGCAAATCACTTGGATGACCTTGAAGAGTCATTACGCACTTTTCTATGCCAGTCGTGCAGTATTGTGGGTGAACGGTTAATCGTATGGGGTCAGCAATGGTACCGTTGGATGGACAGGGCAATGGCGAGTTCTTCTCGGCTGTCAATAGTAACCATGTCTTCATCTTCAGCGGTTTGGCTGCAATTTTCAATGCCAGGTTTCAATCTATGAGTCGCCGTATATCAGAAACGGTCGGCCGTCCCTAGCGACAGCTGGGTTTCTTGTTCAGTTATTATATGGCAAGATCTGCAAGCACTGTTACCAGGACTGCTGGCTTACTGACCCAGTTGGTTAAAAGCATGGACTGTATAGAGCCAGCTATCTGACCGATGGGCTGTATGCTAGCTTAATAGGGTCTAACTCTTGCCAGCTCAAAGTGAGCTCCCTTGCAATGGACAAGATCTAGCTATTATTATTATTATAATCTATAAAGGTAGTGCAAAATCTTATTTTTCTTCAAGTGAACGTAGGGAATGGCACAGATTGTGTTCACTGGCCATTTGCATTTTTGTGTCTGTTGAAATGTACTTATTTGTGTGCACGCAAGGGCATGCTATCGCTGGCACCTGTATCCAATAATGATGTAATTGCATCGCCCATTGTCTGTGACATCACTAGCAGCAGAGCTTGTGGCCAGCACTATAGTTTTAGCTATTAACTTTAGGGAAGAAAGAATTTTAGTCAGTCATTTTGCTATTAGCTAACAAATTCACAGCAGTTCTGTTGATTGGTTTTTAAGCTACAGTCAAAAATGTTGGGGATGTTTTTTTGAGACACAGTGTAGTTTACAGTGAAAGCACGTTGTTGTGTAGTCGCCGCCATCAACGTCTGTGGTGGTGAGTCGCTACAACCTGCGCAGTAGACTGAGCTCACTGGCTGAGCCGTCAGTATCAACTGATCTCGGTGCTGAGGTAAAACGTGTCGTTGGAATCAGCACCAGAAACAGAGCCAAGGTGCTGCGCATGATGCAACAGCCTACACACGCCTCATCTGATGACGACTAGATACCAACTGATGGCCATTTATGCTTAAAGCCCAACTGGTGGGTTTTATTGGGTATTGGGTTACGGCCGTTACGGCTTTTTTGAGGGCCCACATTTGATGCAAGAGCTCAGCCCTGTCTTATTCGATGAAGTGATGGCTGTTTACACTGCACATTCATGCTGGGTTAAAAAATAGGGTTTTGGTTTGAACATGGCGTTTTTGAAAGCCCAGACTTGATGCAAACTCTATCTCCTTGGACGAAGACTAGTAGTTTCCAACTAATGGCTGTTTTTACTGCTCATTTATGCTGGGTTGAGAAAATCGGAATTTAAGAAAACTAACCAGTGGGTTTTATTGGGTCGAACTCAGCTTTTTGGAAAGCCTAAACTTGATGCAACAGCTGAACGCCATTTCATATGATGAACCCATTTATGATGGGTAAAAAAATGGAGCAGTAGGAGTAAAATGAATTTTTAACCCGAAAGTTCTATCTCAGGTTCTCAAATATTTAACACGTGCGCTTTTAAGAAGCTCAACTGATGGGCTGATAACTGTTATCAGCAGCTTATGCCACATGTCTTCCTATCTACAGCTGAAAAATGCTTTTACTGTCCAAATGGTGGATTTTGAAAATCTGTCTTTGCCACAACTGGTGGAGAAAGTATAACAAATTTTACTTTATAAAGCATGCAAACAGCAAAAATGTCAGCTCTGAAACAGTCATAACTTAACTAAGTATAAACCCATTAAAACGAAGTGCAATGATTGCAGCATGATTACATCTATTACAGTGTTTAATTAGGTTTGGGGTTAAACCCAGCTTTTTAGAAAGGCCAAACTTTATGGGTTTTGGGGTTTTCTATGAGTTTCAAGATATTAGAATGAGCACTGCTGGATAATGTCCGCATCAGTTTAATAGCCCAAAAAATTTTCATATGTATAGGTTTAAAGTATTAGAAACTCAGCTGCAGTAAAACTCTTGTTATTAATCAAACCAGAAGCCAGAATTGGATTAAGTTTGAGGTGAGATTTTTAGGTAGGTTTGTCTGATAAAACCTACTTGGTTTTATAGATTTGTGCCTTGGTGTATCAGGCGTGATTTATGCTTTTAACATGTCAGTATTTGATTCAGAATTCTGCTGAACAATGGGACTCGGACTTTTTGCTCTCATTTGTCAATTGATTGCAGGCCTGTCGAGTTAAAACAAGTTGGGAGGATGAAGTTGCATTTTTCCGACACACAGCTGCAAATTTCCTGCAAAGTAGATAATCTAGGGTGGTCCAAAAAATCGGACCCCCTACTTTTATTGGGCGATAACTACTGTAAATGTGCACTGATTTTAACCATTTTTGTACTTTTACATCAAACAATCCATAGTACATAAAATTAAAATTATGCCCATTACTTCATCTTTATTCTGTAATTACCCTACCTAGCAAAACACGCACTGCACCTTATAGTGTTGCTGCATATTTAATTTATTACACGTGAGAGCTAGCATAGCATGTATTAGCTATGGTAATTCGGTTCGTCTGTCTGTCTGTCTGTCATGACTCAGTACCGTTTCAAGCCTAGGTGAGATAGAGACTTTGTTTTTCACCATATGATAGCTAAGAGCCTCTAGTATTTCACAACAAAATTTCTTGCCACAGAGTCAAGGCGGTCCCCACGAACGAGGGGGAGAAAGAGGGGCACCCATTTTAAAGAGGCGTTATTTTATTGCTATTAGCTCGTCTAACGTGAAAATAATTGCAGATAGCCACAGACGTGCTGCATATCATAACAAGCACTGGCGACGAGCTCCTTAGGAATGTCAACATCGATGACCTTGAATTACTCTGAACCCCCAAAATAGGGGGTTTTAGTGAATTTTTTATGATTTAGGGCTGTGACACGCATTTCAAGAGTGAATTTCACCGAAATGGCTGGAGATAGACCAAGACAACCTGCGTATCAAATTTTCAGCATCCAATCTGGACTCTGTAGGTTCAAGGAGGCCTGCACCCGCAGTTGTCAAAGAGGGGTACTCTTCTAAAAAGTAGGCATTTATTTTCTGTTGGCTTGTCTAGCGTGAAGATGGTTGCAGATAGTCACAGACATGCTGCTTAACAAGCACTGGCAACGAGCTTTTTAGGATTGTCAACATTGATCACCTTGATTGACCTTGAACTCTGTTTTAGTGATTTTTGACGATTTTGGGCTGCAAAAAAGTGAATTGTGACGAAACGGATAGAGATAAACCAAGATTACCTGCGAACAGGAACTGCTATAGGCTCTCGTGCGTCTCATGAGCATTAGCTCAGATTTCTTGTTACTTTGATGGCCAGTTGGCAACATTAACAGTTACATTAATGCTTAATAAATGCCTAATACTCAAAAGCGACCATCTCGTGCTCAGAAACTCTTTTATTAGGTGTTTAAATCTCTATTTTTTCTCTTTTTCCAAACCACTTATCAAACAGCTATCGTCCTTCGTTATTCTGCCCATTGTCCTACTAAGCCCCGTAAAACCATTAAAACCCAAAAATTATGCATAATCACAATATGGCTTAATAATGTCATCACAATGCATTGCTTTGAATATGCAAGCAATTATGAAATAATTATCAACTTGTTCCTTTGAGTAAACTTTAAAACGTTGCACATTGAGAAGTATACATCAGTTTTCATAGTGGTGTGTGTGTTTCACTTGGTAGGGTGACTACATAATAAATGTAAGGTGTCCAGCCTAATTTTACTTATATGTATTATAAATTTCTCGTTGTTGCAGTAAAACAGTAATTAAAATCGGTGTACTTTTGCTAAGTTATCGCAAAAATAAAACACGATCCACTTTTGGACCACCCGCTATGTGTTCTCAAAATTTCAATTTTGCTTCCACATGTCACCAACATGGGTAGTTTTCTGACCCATATTTTGTATTTTTGGAAGTAAATTTTCTGACTGGCCAAAAATTAGGGGGCAGTTCCAAAGAACTTGACGTTTTGATACCAATGAGGAAGATATTTTGTGATTTGTAATAGTTACCTCCACCAAGGACATTATGTTTTTGCCGGAGTTTGTTTGTGTTTGTCTGTCTGTGTGTTAGCAAGATAACTTAAAAAGTTATGGAAGGATCATTCTGAGATTTTCGGTGAATGTCTGGAATGGCAAAAATTACAAGTGATTCAATTTTGGGGGTGATCCAGAAGGAATCCTGGATTCTGGATCACTTTGAAATTTTCGTTAACATTGCTTTCAATAGGGCATAAGGGAAACCGCTGCCAAACTGAATATGGTGCTGCCACCTGGCGAACAACATGGCGTTGGCGGAGGTCTGCGGTCTCTGACTGCTTTTCTAGTTTTTGATGCAACAGTCTGTTTTTTTATTTGTCTCAGAAACATGTATAATGCAAATTTGTCTGTTGCCATTGTGTCTAAGTTCAGTATTGATTACAGCTGCTGGAGGACTGATTGTTGTAGTCGTTCGTTAATCACAATGTAACGCACCACATTTTGATTCTCATGTTTATGTTACATGTAGGCCTAAGTACTGTAAGTAGCCATCAGCAAACGACTGAACGTTTACTGTTACATATTATATTATATATATGAAGCATGTGATCACAGTCACATTTAGGCCTATTATTTCTTGATGATGTTAATTTTCTTAATTATGATTATTTTTTTAATTTGCTGATTAATGCATTAATTCTTCAACAGCTCTACTTTTTAATGAATGCTGGACTGGTGCACGTACGAAGCATTTTGTTAAAAATTTAACTAATTTTGTTTAAAGCTAGTATTTTGTGACTTATTTGGTGGCTGTAAAAAGGTAGTTATAGGCCCATGTTTGCAACTGTGCATATACAGTTCAGCGAGATGTACTTACATATAATTTGATAGTCGGCGGATTTTGTAAAAGTACAAGTTTGTAAAATGTTTTTGTGTTTTTTGCATTTAAATACGTCTAGCTACAGTTGCTGCAATGTTTTGATATAAGAGATTTATTATAGAAGGATATTTTGTGGTTTATGAAAGTTGTTTGATAATGTTTTCGGCAGGTTATTGTATTCGAGTGAAGAAAAACCAAAGTTTTTTGGCCGAAAGTTTTAGGGTTTCTTTTAGGTTTTAGTGTACGTGATGCAATTAAGGAAAACATCCTATACGCCATACATCAATTTACGCGCGTAGCACAGCTAGCTATAGCACGTATTAGCTTTGGTAATTTCGTTTTGATGTCTGTCCGTCTGTCACAACCTGGTACCGATTGGAGCCTATGTGAGATAGAGACTTCAGGTTTTCGCCATATGATAGCTTATAGTCTGTAGTGTTTAGTGACAAAATTTCACGCCACTGGGCGAAGGCGGTCCCCACGAACAAGGGGAGAAATAGGGGCATCCCCTTATAAAGGCGTTACTCTACCGTTGTTGACACGTCTAATGTGAAAATAGTTGCAGATAGGCACGGACATGCTGCTTATCACAGGCTGCGCTGTAGCGCAGCAATGTTGTAAGGGTGACCAGCCATTTCAATGGGAGAACCCAAAATTTGATCTTCCGTATATGTATATCCTAAGCCCCTTAATTATTTCACATCAAATTTTGCACAGATGATTACGTCCGGCATATCTCCCGACATGCAAAATTTGGTAAAAAAAAATTTCACAAGGGGCTTCCCCACGAATAGGTGAGTAGTATAGGAAGCGGCCACACCACAATTCTGGCCACAGCCCAGCTCTAGCTACTTATTTACTTACCTATTTTTAGGCATCCATGTTGCAGAGTTTCATAT
>Ga0209367_1007468_pt1 | contig 15067 bp, 6 predicted proteins | sample WorMetLIZISLAND2_FD_187412 | JGI IMG/M metagenome (GOLD analysis project Ga0209367, IMG submission 187412) | Marine gutless worms symbiont microbial communities from Max Planck institute for Marine Microbiology, Germany - Olavius geniculatus... ... | reverse complement strand
GCAAATGACTGCTGCTGGGATACCTGAATACAAACACTTTCACTGTGTATTAACAATCAACAACTCAACAAACTGAAGAAAAATCAAGTACCATGCTAAAGACAAATAATGGTACATATAACAAAATTTTTTTTAAAAACATGCATGTAGTAAAACAAACAAATCAGATCTTACACAGTATAATTATTTTAAACAGTAAAAAAATAACACAATCATGTTCGAGTAAAATCTCACCAACAAAGTTATTATTATCCAGAGCCAGAATTAAAATCTAATATCAACTGCAACACAGAGAGCAGTGCAGAAATTATTGACCAAAGTTAGAATTCAATGCTAACTTTGACACACAAGTAAAACTAAAGTCACATTAACAATGTAACTGTTTTGTCATAAGATACATGCTTGATCACCGGGACATATATGGGCCACAAGCTATTAGTCTTTATCCACCTCTCTATTTCTAATGATAACATAAAATTAACAAGAAATTTGAGCAAAGCTCATGAGATGCGCGAAAGCCTATAGCATTTCTAGTTCAGTAGTTATAGTTTTGAAAATCGCATATCACTTGGACTCGGCCCATCGGGACGATAATACACATCGGCCATAGGCACGTGTGGCGTTGGCGACGGTGGCGCCTCCTTGTGAATGATATAGACTCTCACAGGCGAAAGTGGCCGAAAATTTCATTAAAAACCCCCTATTTTTGCGTTCAAGGTCATCCAAGGTCATTGAATTCAGCGCCAAACGAAAGCCAGTATACGATTTCCTATTGGTGATTAATAGTAACCTAGGCCTTATCTCGCACCGTTAATGAGATACAGCGAGTTATTGGTCAAAAATCGCAAATTTTGACCACCCCCCTCTCATTTAGCGACCTCGTTCGAGCTGACCCCCTTCGAATTTATGAAAAAGCTTTACGGTTCCTGAAACTAGAGTCTTCCAGGCAGCTGATGCTGAAGATTTGGAGATCCTAGCTTAGACCGTTTTTGCCTGATCCACCCGTGTGACAGACGGACAGACAGAATTGCGATGGCTAAGACGCACTGAAAGCATAGCTGCTTTCGCGCGTAATAATAAATGTGTTTGATGTATGTTTGACTACATTGTAATTGACTGTGAGCTTGGCACATGGTTTTTGGATACAAAATGCATAGAAAAACCAGTATTGATGTAATTGTTCACCGAGGCATGAGTAACCCGTGTGTCATTTTTCAGCTGAAAGGTCCGAAAATATCAGATGCAGCGTGTTTTATTGACAAAAAATGCCAAATTATCAACACCATTTACGACAAAATTATTCGTTGCAGCTAAACTGATGCCAAAGTCCAGTGTTAGTGCCAAATTCGAAGAACAGCGCAGAAAGCGCCAAATGTCAAACTACTGGTAAAATTTTTACAGCCGACCTCCTTGAAAATGCTAAATTTGACTTATTTGTCGTTTTGAAATGCCATTCAGCAGACCTTCTGATGCAGGGAACAATCTGTTGGTGAAAAAAAATGCAAGGTTGTGCAATGTGGTACATAGCCTGGTGGACAGTTGCACAATACGTCAGCACATGGCAAATGTTGTAGCTCTTTGCTGTGTGTTAACAAACGGTAGGGAGTTCAGTAATGAGTGAAGAGCAGGTTCACCGCAGACAACTACGAGCTAAGAAGAGACGTGAGAAAGCTGCCGAGAAAAACGAAAAAGACAAGGCAACTAACTTCTTACATGCTGTCGTTATAGTACTACTGTCGTTGGCAAGGACGCATTGTCGTTATTGTGATAGTGTTATAATAATAAATGTACAAAACATCAGTTTATACACTTGTTAATGGCGACATTCAACGAGTGACATCATCTAACTGTCAATGTGCTGTTGAATAATATCACCTTTTTATGATTTTTGCTGTTTTCAATGTGTCACTCATTGCATGTCACCATTAACAAGTGTATTAACTGATGTTTTGTACATTAATATTTGCTGTTTTATTACAATAACAAAGTTTTTATGTTGATGGTCAATTATAAACCATCTGCTTTCCATGGCCATGAAGACACTGAACCTTAAATATTTTGGGGTCATGATTTTGATCTTTAGGAATCACGTGACGTCACCGGGATGTGACAATTGGACTCGGCATATGTGGTTTCTTATTGGTGATCTATTGCAACCATGCATCTATCTTACACTGTTACGGAGATATTAGGCCCCAAAGATATTGGGGTCATGACCTTGACCCTTTGGGGTCACGTGACGTCATCGATCACGTGACCATTGGACTTGGTGTGGGCACTTTTCAGTTGGTGGTCAATAATGACCATGCGCCTATCTTGCACGGATACGGAGATACGGGGCTTCAAAGATTTTGGGGTCACAAGTTTGATCTTTTGGGGTCAGATGACGTCATCGGTACGTCACCATTGGACTCGGCATATGTGGTTTCCTATTGGTGGTCCATTGTAACCATGCATCTATCTTGCACTGTTACGGAGATACGGGGCTTTAAATATTTTGGGGTCACGAGTTTGACCTTTTGCTGTCACTTGACGTCATCATTCATGTGACCATTCGACTCGGCACATGTGGTTTCCTATTGATGGTCCATTGGAACCAAGTGTCTCTCTTGCACCGTTACGGAGATATAAAGCCTCAAAGTTGCATTTGCCCATGTTATAGGCCAAAAGTTCACTGCGCATGCTCTGTGTCACATGACCTGTAGGCAGGGGGTCCAAAATGACCACATATTTGGAATTCCCGAGGCCATATTGCCTATTCACTATTCAACTTTTATGGGCCTACGATGACGATTAGGGGCCGTTTATAAGCAAAATTTTTATACAGGAGCGTTTTTGGTCGAAAATTTCAAAGTCCGTTTTTGGGCCAAATTTTTGAATTTGAGGGGGTTTTTAGGGGTTAGATATTAACTTCGAATTTTCATTCCAGAAAAGGTTTGACCCTTGCATGAGGCTGCGTTTTCCGAGCCATCGCGCGTGAAAATCCGCCAGGTGGTCTGACCTGTAGGTCGGTCAACAAAAAAAATTATATGTATATATATACTAGAAAAATTTTTGTTATATTTCACCCATTTGCCGAGAAGCCCCCAATGGACGGATTTGCACGAAATTTTGCACAGGCGGTCGTCTTTTGGACGTAATCACCTGTTTCAAATTTTGTGTCAATCGGTTGAGGGGTTTCAGGTTTGCATGGGGTCGAATTTTGCCATTCTCCATTGACTTAGCCAATCGCCATTAACGCAGGGCTGCGCTACCACGCGCCTGTGATAACATCATGTAATGTGTGTCTGTAATTTGTAAGCATAGCATAATGCTATAATGCAGCCATCTCAGTAGGTCACAATGTGGGTTTTCTCCATCTTTCTGTCTTTCGCTATGCTGTTATTATGTTATTTTCCACAATATTATCATTATTAATTATCTGTCTGTCTTAATAGGCGCTAATGTCTTAATAGGTCTTTTCAGTTTTTTTTCAGCTGCACTGGGAATTAACATAAAATATTTTGGTGGTGCTGGGCCAAGATGTTTTTAAGATCTGGGTAATTATTTCATATCTTTTCTGCAACTTTAGTTATGCATAATTTATTTGCAAATTTTTCTTTGTTTGTTTTTTTGTTGTTTTCTCGTAAAACTCATACTTTTAGCGATTGTGTTATATCTGATTTTTGATAGGTTTGACTTGTGAATTTTGCACATAAGGCCCCAAGTCATGACAGTTACTACAAGCATATATTTTGTATTGTGTGTGAGGTATCCGTGTGTATGCATATCAATATTGTGTGTTTTATGCTGCTGGCAAAACAATTTGCTAAATGGTTGTTTGTTGTTCCAGAGGGAAACTGTCGATCGGCTGCTGAAGAAACACGATTCAAAGACTAAATGTCCAACGAAGGTTGCTGCACAATTTTACATTTATGTCATTCTCTAAATTTTAAGATTTTCTCACTATTCAAACAGCATTTTCCATACACCTGTACAAATAAAGTTGCTGTTGTTGCATTTCTGTCCATATCACAGGCTGCGCGGTAGCACAGCACTGTTGTAAGGGTGACCAGCCATTTCAAAGGGAGAACCCAAAATTTGACCTCTTGTATTTCTCAAACCCCTTAATTTTTCGACACCAAAATTTGCAAAGATGATTACGTTTGGTATATCTCCCGATGTGCAAAATTTAGTGAAAATCCGTTTACGGGGGGCTTCCCCACAAATAGGTGAAATATAACGTGTGTGTGACTTTTTGTGCCTTTCCTTTCCTTTCCTTTTTTCTTTCCGTCCTCTACCGGAAAAATGACTGGACCGATTTTAACACACGATGGCTCATACGATGCGGTTTTGTGCAAGGAAGTGCCTTTTGGGGGTTACAAAATTTAAATTCAACATTGTAACCGATTTTTTCACAAAAATATAAAAAATTACAATGGCGTCTATGGGGAAAATTAGACAATGGTTTAAACCATCATAACTCTGGCTATGTATAAGATAGAGTCGTAATTTTTGGTTCTAGGGTATGGTTTTTTGGGTCGGCCAATTTAACGGTGTCATTTATATTTACCCCTGATCAACCCCTGTTAACATGGCAACGAAATTTGGGACAAAATGGGCCATAATTCGGCTCCCTTAAAATATAATTGCACGCTGTTTGCACCTAATTTCCTGGGCTATCCGATGGTGTCATTTAAATTTCTCCCCTGCAGACCTTCGTTGCCATGGCAACGAATTTTGGGATAAGATTGGCTATAACTCTGCCCCCATAAAAGATAATTGCGCACTGTTTGCATTTACCCCCTATTTTTGGGCCAAGCTATTTGACGGCGTCATTTAAATTTTTCCCTGGCAACTCCTGTTCCATGGCAACGAATTTTGGGACAAAATTAATCATAACTCGGTCTGTGTAAAAGATATCTGCAAGATTTTGTGTCTATAGGGGGTTTTCGGGAACGGGCCATCGAATGCTGCCAACCGAATTTTTCCCCGAGCAACTCTCGTTACCATGGCAACGAACTTTGGGACAAAATTAGCTATAACTCGGCTTATGTAAGATATATCTGCAAAATTTTTGCGTTTATAGGGGGTTTTCATCGATGGGCCATTGAATGATGTCAAGCGAATTTTTTTCCGATCGACCCTCGTTGCCATGGTGATGAAATTTGTGACATAATGGGTTAGAACTTGGCTTACATAAGAGGTACATCGAAGATCTTTGCGTCAGATGGGGTGTTTTTGAGATTGGTTTATTTTGGTATGGGCAGTGTGCAATTATTCGAAAGTGCACATACGAACCCCCGCAAAAAGCATACGTTAAATATACGAAAAATCGTTATTATCTAGCAACAAAAACATTTCTACATTTTCTAACATTGCTATAATTAATTAATCAGATGTTAGATTAGTATGACATTCCAAAAGTTAACGACAGAATCTTCTAATTCGAGAGCTGCTTAAAGCGAGATAGGACATCCATCTGCTTTGAACATAAATTGATAGAAAATCCATAGAGCTCGTATTCCAAGATAAATGCAATTTTAAATTTACTTTATGCACAATAAAATATATAAAATACTGGCAAAAAGTAGAGTTTGGAGACAAAACAGACGGATTTTGAGTCGTTAAATTTAGCGGAAGTTGATAGCATCTATGATGACGCCAGCAAACAACGTTGGTGCTAGTGTTGGGTCATTTTAAATTATTATTGTGGTTTGTCAAAAATGTGACTTCCATCACAGTATACGTAGTAGTAGTAGTAGTAAGGATAGGGGCAAGATAGTGTTAGTGTAGGCGTATGGTTATGGTAGCAATAGGGGTGACATAGGTTATGGTAGGGCTATAGTATGGTAATAGTTAAGTAGGGGTTACTTATAGTCGAAGTAGAAATAGGAGTAGCAGTAGTTGTGTTAATAATTTTAGTGGTTATTCTACTGCCAGATTTTATTCTTCTCCAGATTACTTCCAACGGCAATAAAACTGCAAATATTTATGTAAAAAACTGTTCAGTTATTATACAGTGTAAGAGTGACATCGTGGTTGTAGATATAAAACAGCACAAATCACAATTTAAAAATTCAAACATCACCATTACACAATGTTAGAAGAACTTTGCTGACTGTGTAATGGTAAAGTTTGAATATTGTGATTTGTGCTGTTTTATATCTACAACCACGATGTCACCCTTACACTGTATATAAACTGAACAGTTTTTTTACATAAATATCATATTTGTGTTAGTGTATGTGTATGTGTCTCACAGGGAGGCCTACTAAATTTTTAGTTGTTGGAAAATTTCCTTGCCAGAAAATTTTTGTGCAGAAATGCAAAATTTGCAGCTAGAAAATTCCGCTTTGGAAAAATTTCAGGGCAGAATTGAAATTTTGAGCATCCATAATCTCCTTTGTCGGAAATTTGCATCTGTCTGTCAGATTTTCGTTGGAAAGGTGAAGTGTTTATCAGAAAATTGCAATTTTTTGCTTCAACAACTCTTTTGACTTACGACACCACTGGTATTTCAGGCTGTTTGTATATATTGTCTATCACAGACCAAGTAAATAAGTAGACTGTTGTCTCACCATTGGCCTAATGCAACGAGTTGAAGCTCGTTTCATTAAATATTCGAAGTGCATATTTTAATGGGTATGTCCACCGACATATAGCTGCGTTTTTACGCACGAGAGCTAGCATAGCTATAGTGCATATTAGCTATGGCAATTCTGTCCGTCTGTCTGTCCATCTGTCTGTCATGAACCGGTACTGATTCAAGCCCAGGTGAGATAGAGAATTTGCGTTTCCACCGGATGATAGCCTAGAGTCTCTAGCATTTCGTGACAAAATTTTATGCCACTCGATGAAGGGGGTCCCCATGAACGAAGGGACGAAAAAGGGGCACCCCTTCTTAAAAAGACGTTATTTTACAGATATTGGCTTGTTTAGCATGTAAATGGTTGCAGATAGGCACAGATAGGTTGCAGATGCTGCTTATCATAACAAGCACTAGCGACGAGTTTTTTAGGAATGTCAACATTTATGACCTTTAATGACCTTGAGCCCCTATAATAGGGAGTTTTAGTGAATTTTTCATGATTTTGGGCTGTTCATGGTTAAATATATTATAAATACACTAATTTTGTGCCCAAGCCGGAGCAGGAAAAAACAGATTTACTAGAATATTGCCTCAATACAACAAAACAAAACTTTTCCCAATTTTTTGTCTGCCGTGTTGTCAGCAGGTATGCTTAACACATTATTGTTAGGTAGGCCATCAAAAAACGCAGCTTATGTGATCTCGGCAGATGATAATGACGTCATGGACATCATTATTGTCTGCTAGCAAACCAGATTGTTTTTGCTATTTTATTTTTAAATAGCATATCATGAACTTTTGGATCATGTAGCTGTAACCGTAGGACTCTTTGTTGCGCAAACCAAATTAAAGATGCTTATAAGTCAAGATATATTAAATATTTATCTTCATATGCAAAGTGGGCGTGGCACTTTTTGGGCTTCAGAGTTTTTGCTGAGTTTATTATCTATGGTATATCTTATCTATGGTTTGTCTGTCTCTATGTGTGTCAGGCTGTCTCTGGGTTGGGCCGTGGTCAACACAGTAGTCCGGTGATAAGCTACATACAGAATGCAACTCTCAGCTCCATATCTCTACCGCATGGATATCACTTTCCACTAACTAGTGTCAACAACACTGCTCCGCAGTATGTCTGTCTTTCTGTGTATGTCTTACTGACACATTCATTCAAAACTGCCATTGGCTGCTGGAATACCGATGTCATATGCCGTGCCCATAACATGTGGCTGTTATTTCGTCGCAGTTAACTTTTTAACTTGCAGCTGGTGAGGGTGGCAATAGTGTTTAGTTTGCTTTACAGCATTAGGTAGTTTAGACTGTTTGTAGAACTAGAACATGCTCAAAGGTTAAAGTTTGTTGTCTGTAGCTGGATATGGTAACCTGTCGCAGATCTATGGAGTGATACTTGCTATACAGGATGATGCAATTTTATCTGTCATCTGCTCCGCCTAATCTCAGTTAGACAGACCGGTTTTAGACAGACTTGATTTACCTACCCCAAAGGGATGGAAGGCTGTGTTGACCTTGGTGGTTAATTATATATTGAGATGGTTTTGCCTGTTCACAAACAGTCACCTATCCAGCTAGTAATTTCTCGAGCGTAGCGAATTGGGAATCATTTGGGGTCTTAGGCCTCAGTCGCCCAGTGTTCATAAATAAGTGTAATGGATGACTAACAAACTATGGCGTTTCTGAGAACTCCATTTTCACTTCATAACTTTGGTAATGCTGTTCCCAGGCTTTCCCATTGTAAACATTCACCAGGGTTCCCATGCCTCCTGGAAAGTCCAGGAAAAGTCCCTAGATTTTTTGGTCGGTAAAAGAGTGGGAGCCCTGGTTCACTGAGTACAGTACTGTAGTAGTAATGGTGGCAGTTGTAGTAGTATTAGTAGTAGTAGTAGCAGCATGTAGTAGTTACGTGTAGTAGTAATGAGTATTAGTTGTTGTGTGTTGTGTAGGGTGAAGCCAGTACAATTGTGTGGTGTGGCCAACTGTCAAAATGTCAAGCGGTACACCTGCAGTAAATCTGGTGTGCCTCTCTGCAGCTTGCAATGCTATCGGCGTAATCTAACGTCTTTGACTGCATCTTCTGTCTAGCATTATTACTGACTCATAGACTGTACAAATGACAGACTGAGTTGCTTTGTGTTTCGTATTTTGTTCATTTTTACGTGCGACATCATGTAATGCTTCGCATGTCTTAGCCATCATCAAGTGTCTGTCCGTCCGTCTGTCTGTCCGTTACGAGCTTTCGAACAGTGTCAGCATCGATGAACTTGAATGACCTTGTACTCTCAAAATAGGGGTTTTTAGTGTTTTTTGACAATTCTGTGGTGCACATTTCATAAGTGAATTGCGCCGACATGGCTTTAGATAGACCTGGACAACCTGCAAACAGCAACTGCTAAAGCTGTCACGCGTCTTATGAGCTTTGCTCAAATTACTTGTCATTGATTGCTGTGATCATAAAAATTGCATGTCCGTTGTTATAGATTGAGCTTTTGTGTCTGAACCATTTTAAAATTCATAAAAATTCACAAATTTGAATTAATTTTAAAGTGTTATTAAAATTCATTTTTTCATACATCCCTCATAACCGGCCAGACCACATCAGGCAGCAGTGTCGTGGGTTTAAAAAGTAGGTGGTGGTTTGCGATTTTTTGACGGTCGCTGCAGATTTTGGACAGAATTCTGACAGACGGTTGCAAATTTCCAACAGATAAGATTATGGGTGGTCAAAAACTTGATTTCGCTTTTACATTTGCCCAAAATGTAGAGTTTTCAGTTTGAAGTTTGCACCTCTGAATGAAAAATGAGAGGGCACTTGCCCCCCTCTGCCCCCTCTCTGCGATGACGCCACTCGGGTCAGGCCGAATAGTTGGGTCTGGTGCATATGTTTGTTGATTGAAAAGTTTGTAGCTCAACCTGAGATTAATAGTTTGCTGCAGCAATGTCTAACGATATTTTTCAGTCACGGTTTGAATATTTGAACTTTAATGTCTGGTATACCAAAACATCTCAGAAGACTTAAGTTATGGAACTTGTCAAGGCCTTAGCCAGAATTTTTGTTCGGGTGGAGGGGCTTGACCTTTCGCCTTCCTTTTGCCTTCTTCTTTCTCTTCCTCTCCTTTCTCCCCTCCCTTCCCTTTCCTTCCCTTCTGTTAGAAGTAGGACCCCTCAAATCCAGCTAAGGGGTTTGGTGGAGTAGTGGCGGATTCAAAGGGGGGAGTCACCCCTCTCTTATTGACTGGATGCATCTTAAAACAAGTAAAAATTGTGCACAAAAATGCATTATTTTTTCAAAAAAATTTTCAAAAATTTTTTGCGGCAGACTCCACCCCCTACCCTTTCACCATTGTTTGAAATTTCTGGATTCGCCATTGTGGGGGAGCACTGTGAGCTCCCCCAGCAGGGTCTGGAGCGGAGCCACAGCCAAAATCGAATTTGGTGCATTTTAGCTTTAAAATATGGCATCTGATGGCAACAATTTTAATTATTTTTCTCAGAATTAACTGACCAAATTTAGTGCATGCCGTTTAAACAATGAAGGCAAACAAGGGCTGCAGCACAAATGTGCTAAATTAAATTAATATAAATTAATAATTAATATAAATTAATTTTAATTAATTAATATAAATTAATATAAATTGCAAATGTAAAAGTAGATTTACAAATGATCTGCAAGCGAAGCTAGCAGAAGAAAAATTTGAACTAATGTATGCAGAATTATAACGTAAGCTTTTAAAATTCCCAGTATTTCGGGGAAGGGGGGTTGAATCCACAAGCCCCCTCCCCTCTAAATACGTCCTTGGAACTTGTGTAACTTTGTCACACTTTTACATGCACATTGTATAGTAAACAGTGTTGCAGAAAATATCCATTTTTTGTCTTTGCAATGCATGTTACAGAAAATCTGTGGCAGAGAATTAAACTGGGGCTGCAAAATGCGAATTATAACTGACATAAAAACGCGAAAAGATTAATAGTATGAGGTCGACATGAATAAATTTTAATCTCGCCTTTCTTTCACTGTTTTTTATGTTATTGTTCTCGCGCGTTTGTCGTGAGTGTTTATTACATATTAAAATATGAAAAAAAAATTTTCCCTTGCAGTACTGAACTAAGCCACAAAGGCTGCAAGTAGCGAGATTTTTATCAGTTTTTCAAGTTACCAGTGCAAAAAAAACTGTACCAATTATCCGGATTTGGAATTGGGTAACGAATTTTGGAACCGTGTCCGGGTACCCGGTTCCTGGTGTAACAGGCTCTTTTTTTAAATTTGGCAATAGGCTCTTCACTACCAAAGAACGCATCTGCGGAAACAGTCGTGCGCATGCGCAGTGATATTGCCGTAGCAACGGTTGACGCTAGTCGTGTTTACTTAAATGAGTATATTGTGATTTCTGACAGCATTTGCACAACTTCAGATATTTTGTCATTGAGTACATGTGCAAATAAAAGTGTTTAATTGCCAACTTTGGTAAGATGTGTAATCGTTTATCAGCGTCATGGGTTTAATCTACCGGTGCTCTGCGCCTAGTGGTGAAGGGAGACGCGAACCATCCATGAGGATCCAGAACCGTTGGTCACTATTTATCAGCACCACTAGACTTTAAATTGAGCGTTATTTAAGCCGAAGCCAAAATATATTTATTTGCTGCAATATATATCCATCAGGATTTTGGCAGATATTCGAGCAGAGTCCCAGTAAACAACACGTCAGCGGACCGCTGTCGGCACGCCGAGATCGGACAGCTATAGACATTTGGCAGTAGGACCGCTAGCGGTCAGTGAGTGGCATACCGATTAGCGGCACGCCGATGACTGGCTGACGTCGCACCGCTACCGTGCTATGCCAGATTTTTAGTAGGCCTATAGAGATACGGCATCTCGTGCGAAATTCGTGTCGTAATTTGAAACATTTGACAAAGTTAACTTTTACGTAAACTATAAGCTACTGAAGTTGCCAGGAGGACACAGATAGGGCCTACTCGTGCAACAGATGCTATAAACTCATAATAAGCTTCAAAATTAACGATTCACTCACAACACTCCTATTCTTAAATCTCTTCAATGGTTTAAGTAAATGAATGCTGTTGGCATGCCGAGATCGGACCTTGATAGACATTTGGCCGTTGGACCGCTAGCGGTCAGCGGGTGGCATACCGATTAGACCTATCAGCACGCCAATAACTGGCCGTCGTCACACCGTTATCAATATGTCTCGACAGAAATTTGTGTTGTAATGTGAAACATTCGACGATGTTTAACGTATTACTAGGCCTATTCCAAACTAGCCGGACAGATACAGATAGTCATGCGACAATTATCGCCAACAAGTACTAAAAACCATAAATGTTTCAAAATTTATCATACCACTCCTAATGCTAAATCTCTTGAGTGGTTAAAATAAATAAACATAGACTAATAAATATAAAATCCTCTCTCACTTATGTCTCAGATCATATTGCGCAGTGGGCCTTAAAATGCAAAATCCTGGCTCAATTTTGTTCTGCCACTGCTCTAAGGGATTGTTGATTGTTGTTGGCTGACCGTTATAATTATATAGGTCGATCTTGTGTACGATATGTTGTCTGACTGTTGTCTGTCGTCTGTCAGTAACGCATGCACTGTGGCTAAACAGTATGCTTTGCCAAAAAACTTATTACATGATTAATTAAACCGGTGCCACCCCTTTTCACGTGCAAATTTTTGGCTATTTATGTCATGGGAATCATTTTCAAATTTAGGGTTGAACAAAGGTAGGGTAGGAAAATGTGCATTTTTCAGCCGATAATTCACCGTATCTTAGAAACAGCAAGAGATCGGGCCAAGCTTGATCAGTAGGAAGTCGTATAAGGCCTTTTAAATAACACATAAATTGTCGACCTTGGATGACCATAAAGGCTTAAATGACCTTAAAACCCAAAATAAGGGGTTTTAGTGATTTTTGCGACTTTATGTTGTGGCGCTGCACATTTCAGTACTCAGGAAAGTCTACGAATTTTTGTGCATTTTTAGCAGAACATTTCTGGTTGCAAGATATCGTAACTTTTGTAAGTCATAAGAACAGCATTTCACAAGTTGAGGTGCAGTAGGCAAGGTATGCCACGAATAGCAACTTTTCCTATTAATTTCCCAAAAAACTTCCCCCTTTTTCTTAGAGCATGGTGTACACGCCTCTGTTGATGAGTGAACTGCGATGAGATAGACCAAACAATCTGATTATGATATTTTTAACATTGATTGTAGATTTTATTACTTTAAGTTTCAACCACGTATGTTCAAGGAGACATTCATATGGCAGCCTGAAATTTGGGTAGCTCTTCAAAAGTCGCAATTTCTGCTACTGCTATAGGGCATAGGATTTAAAGAGCAATTTAAAAGTGCGATTTACGGTCTTTTAACTAACGATTTATAAAACCAGAAGAAAATTTGTGTGATAAAAATAACTCGATAAAATGGAATAATTAAGTAAATAAGTAAATTTAGAAGAGAATGGCCAAAAAGAAAAAGAAATAATTTAGATAAATGATATTAACCGGGGATCCCTCACTAGCTTGCCCTGCTCCATTTAGTTTCACAGTCAACTGAAGTGTATCTAACAAGCTGATGGGTTTTCTATACGTTGCAGAAGTTACTGTATTATCTGATGACTTGAAGTAAAGTGGCAGTTGATGTACAGTTTATCTGTGTGCCATATTGTTTGTGTAAAGTGTGAATAGAGCATGATGAATCAAGTGCATTTTGCATCTTTGGAAGATGAAGATGATGACATGTACAGTGGCTTTAATGACTTCAGTGCCACTGACATCACACAGGTCAGCTATCAGCAGTAGTAGTGTAGTACACTGTGTCCTAACAAAGCATTCCTGACATTTTTGACTGTAACTTAAAAACTAATTATCAAATTTTGAACATTTTTGGTGTGAATATTTCTGGCACAACGTGCCATCAAATGACCATTTAGTTTTTTCACCTCACCCAATGTATGCTTCTGCACTACATAGGGAAAGCAGATCAAGTGAAACGTGTGTTGAAATAAACAGAAAACCTGAAAAAACATCCCAGACATTGTCGATCGTAATTGAACAAAGATTAGCAGATTTTAATAATTTTTGGCACAAATATTTCAGACATGACTGGCTATTAAATAAGTGTTTTAGTTTCCACCTTACCCAATGTCTGCTTTTGCACTACCTGGGAAAAGCATACCAAGGATAATATGTGTTAAAATGAATGAAAAAACGTCAATAAATTCTATTTATCTTAATCTGTGGGCCCCAACAGCCAGTCTATTACAAGGTGTGACTGTTATGCAGCAGTGTGTCTATTAGATGAAGTTTTTAAATGTTTGTGAAGTCAGGAAGAGACTGGTACAGCCTGGATTGGTCTGGAGCAGAACATTATCGATAATGCTGTCAATGAATGGAGAAAGCATCTCCTTGCCTGTGTTCGCATAGTGGGCCAACACTTCAAGCAGTTTTACTGCAGGCAGTTGAAAAATGGACAACTGGATGAAATGTCAGCCAAAGTGTCAGAAATGTAAACAAGAAATCTGAGCTAATGCTCAGGAGATGCGTGAGAGCCTATATCAGTTTCTGTTTGCAGGTAATTTTGGTCTATGTCCATACATTTCATCGCAATTCACTTTTTTGCAGCTAAAAATTGTCAAAAAATCACTAAAACCCCTATTTTTAGGGTTCACGGTCAATCAAGGTCATCAATGTTGACAATCTTAAGAAGCTGGTCACCAGTGCTTGTTATGTTAAGCAGCATGTCTCTGCTTATATGCAACATTTTCACGCTAGACAAGCCAACAGTGGATAAATAACCACTTTTTAAAGGGGTACCTCTCTTTGACACCCACATGTGCAGGCCTCCTTGAATTTAGAGAGTCTAAACTTGGATTGCTAAAATTTAAATTCAGTGCTAAAAATTTTGTATGCAAGCTGTTTAGGTCTATTTCCAGCCATTTCGGCACAATTCACTTTTGAAATGCATGTCACAGCACGAAATCACAACTGAATAACGCCTTTTATGGGGGCTGCTCTTTTTTTCTTCCTCATTTGTGGGGACCCATTTCACCCAGCGGCATGAAATTTTGTCACGAAATAGGCCTACTAGATACTGTAGGCTATCATATGATGAAAACCCGAAGTCTCTATCTCACCTGGTCTTGAAATGGTACCGGGTTGTGACATCAGGACGAACAGACAGACATACGGACAGACAAAATTACCATAGCTAATACGCGCTATGCTAGTTCTCGCGCGTAACAAAATGTGTTTTTACACGTTATGTTAAGCAATCATATCGCATTGGATAAAAGTGATATTTCACTGGTTGTGTTTTCCCCAGGTAGTGCAGAAAAAAACACTGGGTAAGATGGAAGAAGCTGGGAAGCAACATGACATATGACCTGGACTGTTCAAAAGAAATAGCAGTCAGAATGGCAAAGGCAATGGCAAACCTGAAGGCCTTGGACAAGATTTG